>OGRQ01000238.1_pt1 | contig 69310 bp, 90 predicted proteins | sample 1553521 | NCBI WGS metagenome assembly OGRQ01 (sample SAMEA2580088, study PRJEB22360) | human gut metagenome | biome: human gut; feature: human-associated habitat; material: faeces | place: Denmark | collected 2008/2010
TGATACCGCTCCCGTCATCATGGTTAAAAAAATAAAGGCTGTTACGATTTTCCCCTGCATGATTGCTCTCCCAAAGTAATATTTCAAATGTTTTTCCTATTTTTAATTATAGTTTACAGGGACGGTATTGTAAATGTTTTCTTTGCTTCCTTATACGGAATCAATATTAAAATCGCCTGCAGGACAAATGATATATTGCCATATTTCAATAAAAAGCCCATACAATCAAATTTTCTTGCGCACCGGAACAAAGTGTCGTCAAAGTGGGGGCAAAAACAACTTTTTACATCTTTAAATATTCCATTTTTTACAAAATAAAAAAGCCCGTCTTACTTGACAGGCTCTGACTTCGTGGCGGAGAGAGGGGGATTCGAACCCCCGTGCCGGTATTCGCCGGCAACATGATTTCCAATTTTGAATTATAATAAAAACATCGGTAAATACTGAATGTTTTAGGGTACAAAATAGCACTAAAAGGTATATTTTTTTTATAAATTATCGTAAATATTATCGTAAATTTTGGGTAAAAACTAGGGGCGGTTTCCCGCCCAGTTTATCACCCCCGGGCAATAATCGTGCCCAAAGTAATAATAAGCAACCCCGCATATATATCTCGTTGTCTACGTATGACTGCTTGTTTGTGTTCCAACTTCTTTATTTTGTTCTTCAACCCTTCTAATAATACTTTCAATCCGTTCAATTCGTGCTGTGCTTCTATCATTGATATCTTCGCATTCATTAATGATTGCTGCGTTTCGTCGAGCTGTATTTGTAACATCTCTAACTGTTGCATCTGCTCGCTTGAGTCCAGCTTGAGCATTGTCAATTTCTGCCGTTCCATCGCTAAGTCGTTTTTCAGTCCGTTGAATTCTGTTTTCAATGAGTTCCACTGACTGATTGACATCGTGATAGTCTGCCTTGGCTCTGCTGTTTGTGTAGTACAACCAGTATCCGACGCTTGCAGCAAGCAACAGGGTAATAGCCACAATAACAAGGCGATAATAATTGTTCGTCTTAAATTTATCCCACACATTTATACCTCCATCACGACATCCGCATCAAACAATTTTCCTTCAATGTTTTCGGATTCTGTGTACTGCCAAATATGGGCACCCGGATAATCACATCTATTTGCAAACTGCGCACACCAAATTGCACAACCGCCTAACTGATCAACATCTAAAACATTCACAAGCCAGTCATAACAAGAATATAATCCTACATATTTATAGCCTGCATCCCACAATCGATTAATGAAAACATTGCAGATGTTTGTCAATTCCTGATTATCCGGCATGCCATGACGTTCTTTATAACCATCACCATCTTCCATGTCAAACCATACACCCATCGGTAATTTATCTGTAGTCAATCCGCACTCTTCAAGCGTCTGAATAACAAAATCCGCCTCGATACCTGCCACATCGTCAGATAATGCATAAGAATAATGGTAAATGCCGATTTTCAGTCCTGCTTTTAAAGCGCCATTCACATTGTCGTAAAATTGGCCGTCTAAATGCCCTTTTCCGTAACCAATGCGAATAACAGCAAATTCAAAACCTGCCGCTTTTACAGCACCCCAATCCACTACTCCATTATTTTCCGATACGTCTATCCCCTTCATTGTTTGCCGCTCCTTTCTCTGCCGCGTCAGAATCACCATTCCGATTTTTATTCACTGAAAAAACTGATATAAAAGTAACAGCCCCGACTACTGCTGGAGCTGCATACTCTTTGAAAAATGTAATTAATTGTGCCGTATTAGCTGTGCCTGTTCGGTAGAAATCATGAAGCCATGAAAAGAGAACCATGAAAAACAGAATCAAAAGTCCAGCTCCGTAAAGATATACCACTTTCAAAGACGTGTTCGCACGCCTTGAAATACGTGGCACATACCGCGTCCACAGTTTTTTGATTTTTTCCATCATGATTAATCATCCCTTTGAATATGAAGACGCTTGAGTTCTTCCATAATTGCTGTACCCGTACCGTTGCCGCCTAAACCGTGATAAGCTTCATACATCGTTGATGCACGCTCCATTTCTGTGTAAGTGATATACTGCTTTTTCATAGCGTTGCTGTGGATCCCGATTAAACGGTCTTTGAGCAATGCCCGCACGCCATCTTCTGTTTTTTCTCTGTTTTCCTGTAGCCCCTTGGCTTTATTCCAAAGAAAACCTACAGCCATTGATAAAACAACATATACAATATTACTGGCAATTGGCAGTAATGCATGAAAAAATTCCTGTTCCAATTATTTGATATCTCCTTTCCCTAATGCCTTTCTTGCAATTCTAACTTGTGACATTTGTATTTCATCCAGCCTCTTTCGTTTAGCTTCACTGGATAAATTACTTTTCATGACTGCCTTCTTTGCCAGGTTAATATTCTGAAAAGCTTTCACGGCATTCTTCATCTGTTCAAATTCTCGCGGATCGAATCCGTCCATCCGCCTATGTAGTTCCCGCCCCGCATTGAACAGTTTCAGTTGCCTGTCATATGCATCATAAACTTCCTGCACGCTTTCACTACTGGAATAAGGTGTGGCGGTAAATCCACGGATACCCGGCATTTCGGAAATTCGTTTTGCCGGACGTGTTTCATCCAGTCCGACCATCTGATCAGTGAGTGTCAATCCCAGTCCGGCAAGGCTCCCGCCATATCCGCGGATTGTATTATCTATCTTGCGGGGAGAAACGCCGAACGTTTCACCTATTTTGCGACCTACCGCTGACGTGTAAGGGCCATACTGTAGTTCAGGGATTGTATTCTGCTGGCTTTGTGGTACGATATCGCGTCCCATGAAAATTGAATGATTGGTTACCGCTTCGATAGCCGGTACTAATGCAGTCGGCAGGAAAGACGGAGCCATAGAATCAAGTACAGAACCGGCAAGTCCCTTAAATCCCACTCCCTTTTGTTTCCTTTTTTTGTCATAATCCCACTGCAGCATACGTTCCGGAACGGTACCGAAAAGAATTCCCAGTTCAAAGGGTTTGGGGATTTTAATCAGCGTGTCTTTCGTCGGGATAATCCAGAAAATATCTTTCTGCCACTGCGGCAGTTCCTGATACCGTGGATCGTCCTTGTTGAGTTCCCAAAGCAATACTGACGGCAAGGTAATCCACATAGCTGTTTTTACAGTCATATCCAGCGGATTCGCTTTCCATTCGCGGAACATCTTGTCCGTTCCCTGAATAGCCGCATTGAAAAAGGCAATCGTCTTGTTCAGCGATTTTGTATGAGAACCTATTCGAGAGAAATCCAACGTTACATCACGGCTTTCAAGCGCCGCTTCTTGAATACTGCCCGGATTTCGCTTTCTGCTGAACAGCCGATTTCCGATACCTGTATACCCTTTCCGGACATTATGAAATTCTGCTAAGCGTGTAGCCATTTCCGTGGCTTCGGATAATCCACGTAAAACTTCAATTGGATTAGTAGTAATCATCTTTTTAACGCTTGGCCGCTGCAAGAGATCTCTCATTTGCCCGGAAAGATAATTTCTGTCAAGAGAGACAAGGTTAGCCTGCGACGCACCGGATCTCATATATTCCCAGTACGTATTTCCTTTCTGCAGATACAGCCCTAATCCTTTAAGAGTGTCTACAACGGGGATAAATCCATGCTTAGAGTAGATTGTAGCAGAAATCATGTCGCGGACAGGATTTCGCAGAATAAATTCTGGTCCCAACGTCGCCCCAGCACGGAGCCATTTTGCAGGGTAGGAAAGAAGCTTTGTAAACATGTTTGCACCTTCCGGATTCAGCATTTTAAATGCCTGATACAATTCCGGCGTCGTATTATAAACGACCTTCTTCCCGTTTTTCCACACACTGAAACTATGATCCGTTACCTTCGCCGCACCGGACACTTTTTCAATCAATGCTCCCATACCATCAACGTTTGCCAGTTTTACAATAGACTGCCCGACTTTATTCCGTTCGATGGCGCTCATTATTGAGAAAGTATTCCGGATTATTCCTTCCAATGGGTCTACCACGTCCAAAGTGCTGCCGCGCATTTTCTTTGTGACAGCTCCCACATTGGCAAATCCCTTTCCTGTTCCATTCCGTTGTGCTTCTGCAGCTTCATAAAATTCACGGAAGAAAGGTACATAATGCGGATATTTAGCTTTCATATCCGCCGCGGCTCTTGCAGTAAGCATTCCACCTTCTACTGCTAAATGAAGCAGTGTATCACTGTATTTATGAACTTCTGCGGCAGCCTTTTTGAAGACAGGGCTTTTTTCGTAATGCTTAATAGCTTCAAAACATTCTGCTTTCGTAAACCTTGTAATCAACGGTTCTTCCCCGAGCGGAAGAACTTCGTTCCACTTATTCATATCCAGTTCACGCAACGCCGTCAGATATGTAGAGAAATCTTCAAACCGGTTTTCTGGGATTTGTCGGATAACATCTTTAAATGCCTTTACACCGAGCCGTTTATCTCCATGCTGCAGAAGGGCTTCTGCTTTACCTGCCCAACCGCGCGCAAGCCACGCCTGTTTGAATGCGTTTTCTTCTATCCTTAACTTTCTTCCCGTGCGTTTTTCTACTTCACCGATAAGTTCCTCTAATGGATGAAGTTCATCCACCATTGTAGTATACGGCTCATGATAAACTTTCCGTGCGACTTCCTTAGAATCTTTAAAGAACTTCAGCGTTTTCTGCAGTAGATTTTCTTTACTGCCAAAAGAAACAGAACCTTTCATCCGTTCCCACACGGGCTGCGCATACCATTGATGTCCGACATAAGATAATTTATCCACTGCAGCATGCAGGTCTTTATCACCTTCCAGTATCTGCTTAAATTCTTTGTAAAACGTCGGAAATTCAGCAGCTGCTTTCTTTCTGCTTGTGACGTAATCATGGAAAAATTCAGCAATCCCTTCCTTTCGGATGGTTTTTATACCGCCCTTATTGTAGGCATTTCCGAAACGTTTATGGATAACATTAGAAAATTCCGTATCAAAACCGGGACGATTGCTGAATTTAAACCTTGCATCCACATAGTGTCCAAGTTCGTGCATAACCGTCCGAGGATCTCCGAATGTTCTTGTCCGTATAACGTCCGTTTTAGGGTTATACCATCCGCTTGTACCTTTCTTACCGACACGCCCCTTCTTGATAGTAGCGCCGAAAATGCTATTTACATCATCAAGAATCTGTTTGCGTGAAATCGTCTCTCCCTGCCATGTCGTCAAGTCATTACCGGCCGCTTCCTCAACCGGTCTTGCCATAAATGACCGCTCATCGCCCGGCAATTTTACTTTTCCAGCTTCTTCTGCTACAATAGAGTTGCCGGATGGGTGGAGCGAGGGATCTCGCGGAGAAACCCTATCACCGGAGGCCTGCAGAGGATCCCCTGACTGACGGGCTCTTATTTTGCCCATAATACTATCGTCGACGTATAAAATACTGTCGGCGTTTTTTGTATTGTAGACAAATCTCCTCATGGCATTTCCTCTATGTCGGGGTCCATCTGCAGCTACATTAGAAGAAATAATCTTACCATGATCCGCCTTATCCATACTGACAATAACCTGATGAAGCATATTATCCCCACCACGCCAGTAACTGGAATACATCTTCCTTCCGTTTTTCTGTCTAAGGATGACATCAGGACGTTCTATGGTGTCTTTGATTAATCCGGTAGCAAATGCCCGCCGGTCACTTAGCGTTGCATGGGCATCGTGTCCGGATACAAAAGCATTGGTTACATCATCAATCGCCTTTTGATTGGAATCATCAAAAATGACCTTAACCACATCCCCCATAGGATCATGAACGCCATCTTTAAGAGCTATTGTCTGGTCACTTGCATACTTAAATTTCTGCTTTTCTGGTAAATCTTTGAATGCATTATATTCCGCTTCGTCATACGTACGGAATACTTCCTTGGGTATAGTCCCATCTTTGATACGATTGGACAATTCTTCCGGCGTAATATCTTTCATCGAATCCTTCATGAAATTTAAATTTGCTTCTTCCGGCGCGGCTTGTTTTACATCTTCGGCAAAATCATTGAGACTGTTCTGCATAGGGCGAATATTGCGGCCATCATATACTTCTCTGGCCACCTGCTGGCGGTATGCGTCATTGGCCACTGCCGGATCCGGACGTTCATACTGTTCACGGACAATATGCGCCGCTTCTTCCGGAGTGATATTCGGATTTTTGCGGAGTGCTTCAAAAGCCGCCCGTTCTGTAGTATTCATCTCTTCGGAGATAAAATCTACCTGTGTACGCCAATCTTTGGGATCCAGTCCGTTTTCCCGGGCAAATTGCTCTAAATGTGCCTTTCTATCGCCTGTCCACTGCACCAGCCCGTGGGAATTATATCCATCTTTTGAAAGCGCTTCTGTATCAAACATGGATTCCTGCGCAATATTTCCGGTAATCCCTGCCGCTTCGGAATCGGTAAATCCATTCTGACGGAGACGGTTATAAACATCTGTTTTTATATCTCCCGTTTCACCATATTCAGGCGGCAAGTTCGTTTCTCTGAAAGCTTGCGTACCCATCTCTGTATCACGGGCTAAATCGTCAAAACCTGTTTCTCCGCCACGTTTAAAAGAATCAAAAAAGCGCCCTTTCGCGTTGGCAAGGCCGCTCTTTACCGGATCAATAACATGTTCATTAAACGGTTCTGTGATATGTTCGCGGATAGGCTCGCTGATACTTTTAGGCGTTGCTTTTTTTATGCCTTTGGCCGCTCCGTGAATAATAGCCCCCGGCAAGAATACTTTATCCCACGCTTCAAGCGGATTATCAACAAGGCTCTGTACATATTCTCCCGGATTGGTGACCGCCTCTTTAATGGGATTAATGACCGGATCCAAAAGAGCCCCTTTTGCTGTGCTGATAACAGGCGTGCCGTCATCATTGGCGATGTTCTGATCATAAGCCTGCATCGTAGAATCAACAAGAGTCGGGACAGCTAAAGCACCGCCTGCCATGCGGACAATGCCGGGCATACCGGGTGTGATGGCGGTGTACCCGGCAGGTTTGCCTACCAGCTCATTGTAGACATTCATTTTTGCTCGGTTATAATTTTCGCTCTCATATCCTTGCGTCGGGTCTTCCATATTGATGGAGTCCCCGTTTTTATATGCCGCAAAAGCACGTTCACCGGCCGCCGCAATTTCATTGCCGTAATTTTCTATGGCCTGTCCTGCGTTGGACGCGTAATCAGAAAGAGTATTCCATACATTGGCTTTTGTCTTCTCCCACTGCGCTTTACGCGCTGCACGCCCTTCTTCATAAGCGTCATCGATGCTGTTCAAAAAGCCTTTGGCCTTATCAAGCAAAGACGAATCCTGCGGCGGCTGATTCTTGAATTCATCAAAATATCTTTCACCGCCAGTATTACCGCCAGCGCGCTGAAATTCATCAAAATAACCCATATTTTACCTCTTTACGGTACCCATGCTGCATAGAAACCGAGTCCTTCGTTTCGTAATGCCTGCTGTACTTCTTCTTTGGACATATGCTGCCGCATTTCCATGATCTTATTGCTAAGCCCCTGCTCATCATTAACAAGCTGTTTTTGTCCGCCTGTTACATCTCCCGGCTGTCCGGGCTGCTGCAATCCTAAAACCTGCTGCAGCTGCGCATAATAAGGAGATTTTGCGGGATCGAAATCATCATCATACATATGTTGCTTCTCGTACATCTGCTGCAAGTGACTTAGCTGTGAAATAATCTGTGAATTGTACCCGCTCGTTCCGGGCCCTTGCACTTCTCTTGCCGTACCAGGAATAACCTGCCCGCTTCTGACATCAAATAATCCGCCGCCGGTATTCACATAAAAACGTCGCGGATCTTGCGGCGGTGCATAATTCCCCATCTGCTGGACAGCTCCTGTATCGCCATTGATTCCTACAAGCTGGCCATTTGGCATTGTCTTATAAGAAATATTCGGCTTATCCAACGCGTTGATGTTATTTAGCATATTCATATCAATCTGTGGAAGCCCCAGCTGCTGAGCACGGTAATTATAAGCGGCAATCCGCGGCGCCATTGCCTTAAGCTTTTTCGGATCATAACCGCTGACTGTCGCATTCCCGTCTTTATCCGTGGTATAGACAAGCTGATTCAGAATATCCTGTCTTGCCGGCTCAAGAACGCTGTCCTGATAGGCGCTAAGCTGTTTACCATATTCTTCTGCTGTGTCATTTTCGAGCATTTCTTTTGCCATACGCGCTGCTTCCTGCTGACCGTAACCACTCTTGATAAAGCTGACATACGCCGCCCCGGCTTTATTCCGAAGCGACTGCTTAATTTGGCTCCTGTCAGGCGCACTTGGCTGCGTTTGTGTTTGCGGCTGTGTCTGTTGCATATTCAACTGATAATGGGGAGCTGCCTGTTCTAATGCGTCCTGCCCCACCGGAGCCGAAAACTGCAAAGGCTGTGTGCCGGCAGTGTTAATCTTGAAATGAGGCATTGCTTTTTCAAGACCGTCCTGTGCAAAAAGGCCACTGCCCATCTGCGGGGTCTGCGGCTGTGTCAATTGAGACAAAAGTCCCGGGGATTGTTCCTCTTGATAGCCCCCGAATACTCTTGTTGCATAATCTTTAGCATTGCGGGTATCCTGTATCTTCTGCAGACGGTTTGCCGCCCACAGTCCCGCCAGATTTCCAATCTGATCCCATGGTGATTTATCCTGTACATAGATAACACTCATGATTATTTACCCGCTTTCTTAGTAACCGTCTTTCTTCTTGTTGCCGGTTTCTTAGCTGCCGGCTTTTTCTCTTCTTCTGCTTCGTTACTCTCTTCTGCAGATGTTTCCGTTTCCTGCATAGGTTCTTCTGCAGAATCTTCTGTTTTCTGTTCTGCAGAAGAAACAACGGTAACCGCTTCCGCAGGAATAATATCTTCATCCTGTCCATTGGCTGTCTTGTCAGCTTCTGTTAAACCTTCTGCAAGAATGCCGTTTGCATAGAACATGTTATCTCCGGTCAATTCCAGCTCATAAACCTTTTCTTTTCGACCGGTTTCTACAATTGATGTAATCGGTTCAAATCCGTTTACTGTCATGACACTCTCACCTTCGGAAAGTTCGGTTAAAGGTTTCTTTCCGTTAGGCGTCAAGAATACTTCTGTCTGTGTGGTTTCTACCATGCAGGATGGCGTGCGCAGTTCATAAATATCCGCTTCACCCATGTCATGAAGTTCTGTAACCTCATTCACTGTGCCAAGAGAAATAACCTGGTCACCAAACGCCATCTGTTCGATAGCAACTGCACCTTCCGGCGTTGAAATTTCTGTTCCGGCTACAAAGCATGCTAAATAACTTCCTAATCCGCTCATAAGACCTCCAAAGAATCCGCCACTCCCCTGCCGGACAATCGTTTGTCCCGGTGTGGCTACACTGTACCGCTGTTGCGATAATTGAGATAATAACCCTTGCGTCGGTGCATTTTGCCCTGTGGCCATAGCTAAGTACTTCATCGGCGTATTGATAGCCGCTTCCTGTGCCGTTGCCGCCGTCTGAATCGGATCCATAGCCATCTGTTGTGACTGGTTCGCCAGCTGTGATAAAGTAGACAGCCCCTGCATTCGGTTATTGAAATTTGTATTACCCAAATCAGATTGCTGTCCATAGCCGGAAAGCTGGTTCTTGAACATATCTCCCAAAAGTCCGGCCTTGCCATTAATACCCGCAAGCTGGCTATTATATGCCTGTCCGGCAAGCCCCGCGGCCGTTTGCATATCATTTCCGTATTGCGCCGCTAAAGTATTGGATGCATTACGGGAAATATCATTGAATGCACTGTCCGCCTGTGAAGAATTAATAATTCCCCGGCTGGCCAGTCCGGACAATGTATTCCCGACTGTATTCGTTAAATCAGCCTGTAATGCCTTTTGTCGATTTTCCGCATAAGAAGATGGCAGCACACCGTTTAACAATCCCTGCATAGCTGTGCTGTTATTCTGCATAGCCGCGTTATATTCAGACGCCAATTCTTTGTTTCCCTGCGACATCGATTGAATTGCATTCCCAAGTAAGCCAGAGAAACGATTATTAGCCGCTGCATTGGCGTCTGTATTTGCGTTTACTTGCGGAATCAGTCCCTGCACCAACTGATTGTTAGCAGCAGTCTGGTTCTGCGCCCGGTCATACAGCGTCTGCCAGTTTGGATTCGGCGTCACTTGCTGGCTGCTTAGTGCTTGATTAGCCATGTTAAGCAAGTTCTGTGCCACCGGCTGTGTGGTCTGCGCCCATTTCAGCTGCTCGCCGAGTAACCCCTTTTCCTCATCGGACATTTTAGGAACCTGTGGATCCGTAGTTGTTATCTTTGTTCCCTTTTTCCCGAAAAGCTGTAAATCAAATAAAAGCATGCAGTCTCCTTTCTAATGTAAATTTTCAATTGTGCCAGTCAGCACATAGTAATGACGTCCTTCGTAATCATAATCATGTTCCGGATGGTGTACCATTTTCCATCGTCTGATATGTCCTTTCGGATTGCGCGTCGTCATTGTCACGATATCTTTTATTCCGTTAAGTACCATCACCTCTCTAATGTAATCAACCATTTTGTGAAATTTACCATACGTTTCAAGAATCTGAAAATAAACGATTTCCTCATACTTAATCAACTGCCAGAAAAGAAATCCGGCATTCGGAAAAAACTTGAAATGTGTTCCCTGTTTATCATGAAAATCATCATCAAAAAAGAATCCTTCAAAGCTGATGGATTCTCCAGTAATGCGCTCATAGTCTTTTATCATTTCCTGTAAACTTGATAATTTCATGAGGTTATGCGTCCTCTTCATCATTTGCATACGGGCTATACTTCCAAATCGCGAATTCCTGATCAGAAGCACTTTTAACAAAACAGCGCAGGGGGCTGGCAGCGCTTGATTTCGGACTGCCTATTTTTATATATCCCTGTCTCCCATCCACAATAACATATAATCTTGGATCCGGGCAGTCATCAGAATCGCTATATACATTGCAGAAACCGGATTCTCCGTTATTTTTTTGATAAAATAAACGTTTAAAAACACTACTCATATTAATCCCCTGCTCACATAAACCATATACGGCCACCAGGAATTTCACCGGCATTACCTAGTCGTGTCCATCCTGTCCAATCACCATAATTGTAGCTGTTCAGATAAAATACCATCGTTTTGGCATCTTGTTTTAGACCGGTTACCCGGACAATCAAAGCATTTTTATTGATAAATACAACTTCTCGGACGCCCCATGCAATCTGGTCTGGAATATTTACAGTTGTTGTTGATCCATCTATCAAGCGGGGTTTATTTAAATCAGAATACTGATTTACAATATCTACCATAAGACAATCCGTAAGGGGTGGTCCATTCTGTATAGCTTCATTTAACGCATATCCGAAACGAGAATACCCATTATCAATAATGACGCCATTTCTATCGCATCCGGCTTTATCAGAGTAGCTGGCACTATCTGCCCTGCCGGCACTATCTGCTCTGCTGGCACTATCTGCTCTGCTGGCACTATCTGCTCTACTGGCACTATCTGCCCTGCTGGCAGAAACAACCGTTCCAGTCACTCCAATAACTATAGACCTGTTATCACCATCTGGAACGAGCCGAATGTTATCGCCTGCCAGCAGATTCAGTGTATCCTTTTTATTTTTAGCAATCACGTACCCTTTGTTATCGGTACCAATTTTTACATTGGCAAATGTATTTTGATTAACCTCCGCCTTATCTTCAATGCCGGATAATTTTTCTTTTTCAGCCTCCGTCATTTCTACCGCTGCCGCATTATTCATATATTCAATCTTTGTCACGCTGGTTGCATTCGTCGTTACCGCTGCAACAAAAACTCTTACGACAGCTTTCCATTCTGTACCATTGTAGTAATACATCTTCTGCTCAAGTGTGTTGAATACATGAGTGTTTGTGACAATGCCGGAAGGCAATGAATCTGAAAATACCGGTTTTGCTGTTACACTCCCGTAAGACAAAGCACCCACATTATTTCGTTCCACAAACAGATAGCTTGTTGTATTAATCGGCAACGTCCATGCACTGATTTTCTTATTAATTGTTTCTACATAATCTTTTGCGCCGTTTTCATTAAAGCCGTCTGCCAGCGTTAAAATTACAGGTATCGTACTTCCGTCAATAATGACCGACAATCCGTCGCCGGAAAGAAAGCTATACTTCCCGCCGCTGTTTTTTCCGTATAAAATGCGCTGCCGAAGACCGCTCCCGCCGCCTTTTGATTGTGCGGAAAGCGCATTCCCGATTGTCTTGATTTCTTCCCTATTCTTTAGTACAGCTTCTTTCGTGCTGTCTCCTTGCGGCGTCGGGTTCAAAGGATATTTTTCCGTATAAGACATTTAAACCTCCTCGTAAGTATAGTCAAACTGCCGCAAAGCGATAGCGCCCTTGGCGACAAATATTTTTATCTGCAGATGGCGGTTCGCTCCGCCGCCGATCTTATTTACTTTCGTATACTCATTGCTATTCAGCCTGCCGGTTGCGTTAATCAACTTTTCATTCGCATAGTATAACTTTGTACCGGCCGCCTTGAATGTAACAGGTTTTGCCCGTTTATCGCTAATCGTAATGCTGCCGTAACCTTCGACACGGTTGCTTGATACGAAATTATAAGAGAATAACAGTAAGAACAGTCTTTGCGCCAGTCTGTTTCCTGAAATAATTGACGTCGTAATTTGCACTCCGTCATCAGTATCTATGCCGGCATCCAGAACCCCTATTTTGTTGCCATACGCGATATAGACATCTTTGCCGACTGTCAATACATCGTGCAGATTATGAACGAAAGACCTTGACGTGAAAACACCACGTCCGTCCTCGTACCGCGGTAGATAATGATAAATAAATATATCCTGATTTTTCCCGGGTTTAATCCACAGCTGTTTTCTTCCGGGAATATGCCACATCCGGGCTTGTTCCGATGTAATCGTTGTCAGTTGTGCATTAATATTAAGACCCACTTCGGACGGCTGAATATTCGCATACGTATTTGTCGGAACAAAACTCATCAATCCCGCATCACCTAAATAATAACTTCGGTCATCAATGCTGATTGAATTGCCGCAGCACAAAGCCGTTTCAGAAAGAGGATAAACAGCAAGTGTTTTCTCATGGGGATTACCCACAACTTGATATGCCCTACCGTATTCTTTATATACAATGATTGCCTTTGACAAGAAATCAATAGATACAATACAGCCGGGATCTTTATAACCAACTTCTACATACTGCGCCGATGACGCGTCGTTCGTTTTCGTTGTCCATGATTTATAATCTCCGACAGCTGACCATGTGACACGGTGTCCATAAATAGACGCCACAATGACGGAGCCGGAATGGCTACTCACAAATTCGCAAGTCGGACTTTCGTCTACAGTAGACAGCACACCGGCACCAGAAACAGCCTGCAGCTTACCGCCGGACGCAATCAATATATCATGGTCAAAAGCGTGGTATTTCGGAGTGCTGTTACCGGTTAATGTTCCCAGCCGGGTGACCGTTACAAAATCGACTGTTTTGTACAGGTCGCGCCCGCAAGAAAAGTAATACTGATGGCGGTAATTGTCGTAATACAAACTTTCAATATTCGCCGTTCCCGTATAAATTATTTTCACGCCCGGCACCGTTTGAAGCGCACTGTCTGTTGGACCGTATTCACAGTTAATCGCTTGCGTTAAACTCTGCAAATCAATACTTTCTGCCGGCTTGCTCCAGTCCAAACCTAACCTAAAACCGTTCGTCGAAGCAAAGAAACGTTCTCCCATATCAGCGTCCTCTTGCTGCTTGAATTGCCGCTGTCAAATCAGCGATAAAAACTTTATCCGCATTAGCATAGTCAAGCATTAAAGATTTCTTTTTGACCAGAAACGAAACCAACTGTACCAAAATGAAATGGAAAATATCACCGAATGGGATAGAATCCGTTTCATCTGATACATGCGGCTTTTTCACGGCGTAAAATACATCATTAACAGTCTTTCCACCGTACGTCTGGAAAGACCCATTCACAATGCGGACAGGATAACCCACCGCCGGAACAAACGCTGTAAAATCACCGGGTACCGGATTATTGTCGTTAATGTCCATACTTTTTACAACTTCCCTGTCTTTCATCGGGATAAGCGCCATAGTCAAATAATCAATAGCCGCATTAATATAAGGGATATATTCCGTGCTATCGTCCAGTATTTCATTCGTATCCAGATTAATCATCGTAATCAATTCGCCTACTGTCATACGGCCAGTACCCCCTTGCTATGAAACCACCTTCATCGTCCATTTGGCACGCTATTTCAGAGACTTCATTTTCCCAGTTCGATACAAACGATAAATCCGCTTTCAGGATGCGTGCCACCATGTAATTGACGAGCATACTTTCCATTTCTGACGGATAACCGCTTTTATCACTCATGTCTTTATAATCTGCAGACGGGATATATACTACAGTTAATCCGCGTTGGTTTTTATCTTTTGCCGTTACCAGCTGATGGGCGGTTAAATCGTAATCAATATCATTCCCCCTTGCATCTTTCACCGAAAGAATGCGGAGTGCCATTTTGGACAATGCTACATCTGGACGTGGTTGATGGCCGCTTTCGGTCTTGCTCACTATATCCGGAATATACTGCGCCACTAACCGATGCAGAATATGATTGCCTTCGTTATAAAACTCCAGAAATTGATATGGTGTATAGTTTACCTGCGACGTATCGCCCACCTGCATATAAGCACGGTCAATTAAATCTCTTACAGTCATGATTACTCCTTAAGAAAAGGAAAGAGGGCTGTAAAAAGCCCTCACCTTATTTCCATTGAAATTACTCTACAGCACCGCCGGTCATGACCTGAATCACGCCATAGTCTTTGCTGTTGTAGATGGATTTTTCAATGCCGCCGAAGAACGCGATACCGTTCCCCTGTACATTGCCGTAATCATCCTCATCTTTAATGAAGCGAGCTTCGCGGGCTACAGCGAAGCATGCCGCCTGCTGCCCTAAAAGCAAATTATGAACAACGTTTGCAGAAGACGCACCGGTTTTCGTATTCATGACACGTTCATATTCATATAGCACGACGCCGTCATATTCGCCGAGCGCTCCGGTGAAAATCGGGTTTTTGCTGCCGCGGATTGCCGCATTTTGCTGTGCCGCCTGCCATACAGGATCTGCTTTCAAATCTCTTGCTGCCCAAGTACCAACAAGCATGATGTATTTATCCTGCCCATCAATTTTAAGAGGTTTCACCATCGGTTCATGCATTTTAGCCTTGCGTTTTGCGCGGCCGATTACCGCACAGGTCAGCTTGTCATTAGCCGTTAAAGAAACCTCTGTTCCTGCTGTAGACGCAATAAGACGTTCACCGGTTGTCGGATTGGCGGTCAGTGCGGAAATCAGCTTGTTATCTTTCCAATCAGACAGCCACTGCACCAACACCCCCTTAATAAGAGGCAAATTTTCGTACGGAGATTTCTGGTCATCCGCCTCAAAGCGCGTAACTGCGTTTCTGACCAAAGCAGTCTTTACGCTGAAATCATACATCTGCATTTCTTCTTCATTACCTTTGAGTGTGTTATTTCCGGAAACGCCGTTACCTTTAAGATTCATTGCCAGTCCAAAGTTTACTTCATTGCCTTTAGCCTGTTTTAGATCTTTATTCGTATGAACAACATTATTTCCATTAGTAGACGTAAATTTATCAAAATAAGAAGCTTTTAAACCTTCTCTCCATACCTTTTTCGTCCAGAGTTTAGGAACCAATTTTTCAGGAATTTTAAATTCATGTGCCATATTTCATTCTCCTTTTTGCAAAATAATTAATCACCGCAGAGGTCATCAATCTGCTTTCTGATTTCCGCCGGAAGTTCATTCTCCCGACCTTCTTCTACATACTTGAGGATTTCTTCCTCAGACAGTTTCGCGCCGGTTAGAGCACCGCCGTTTAATGCGCTTGCTTTCGGCAGTGTTTTAGCCGTTTCAAGCGGATTTTGCGCGGGTGCAGCCATCGCCGATTTTACCTTTTCAGCAAAATCGCGAATAACTTTGAAGTCTGCATCCGTGCCTATCCCCTGATCAATACGTGAAAATGCCGCATCAATCGGGGCAGCGTCTTTTCGCGTCATGCCGTCCAGCATTTCAGTGCCTTTTTGCCACAGCTCGCCGATATTCGGAATAGCCTTAAGCTCGCCAATAAACGCTACATTTTTCTGATAGGTTTCCTGCCGCTCTTCCTGCTGGCGTGTCATCTGATATTCAATCCGTGCTTGTTCGTGAAGAAGTTCTTGATACTTCTGGGCGTCAGTGAACATCAAATCAGACGCGTCATCAATCTTGAGCCGACGTGCGGCTTCCTGCTGCGCATAACTGCGAATTTGATTCAAATCTTCCGGAGATAATACCGGTTTTTGTGACATACTCATCTGCGAACGCAAGGTATTAGCCGCTTCTTCGGCCGCTTTTCTGCGAGCCCGTTCTTCTGCCAGCGCTTTCTTTAAATCGCCGCCCGCCGGATTGTCTTCCGGTTCTTTTGGTTCGATTTCCATTTTAGGTTCCGATTCTGGATCGGGATCAGTTTTCGGCTGTCCGTCTGCAGAATTGTCTTCCGGTTTCTTTGGATCATTACCCGCTGGTGTTGCCGGTTTCTGCTTATCAAGACCTGCTTCTTTCAAATCCTCTGCGTCAAAGCCTAAATCTTCTGCGTTGAGCATTGCTTCATTTTCCATGATTATCTCCTTCTGCCGGTTTAACGACATCGGCGGTCGAATGATTTTTTGTAGTTTACCGTCTCTTTTCGGACGAAAGAAAAAAGCCTTTTAACGTCGTTGCTTAGGACGATATATCAAGGCATTACTGCCCTAATAGCTGTGGTTGCTGTATCGGAATTTGTGGCTGCACCAGCGGAGCGATTGCACGCCCTTTCAGTGCTAATCTTTCCTGCATAATCTGCTGCGGTGAAATATTCACGCCGATAGACTGCAGTGCCGTTGACAGTGCTTCCGCCGGTAAATCCTCAATACTTGCGTTGACTTTAAAGTCCGGCATTTTCGGCTGTTCGGAAGCCTGCTGCATACGTTTTTTGACGGTTTCTTTCTCCGGGAAATCCATGAAATCAAGAATAATATCCATCGGAATATCGACGCCCGCTTTCTTCGCCTCAAGCAACTGATACAAATTCGCCCGCCGTGCGGTAGCGCTTGCCTGCGACGTTGTGATTACAATGTCGAAATCGAAAGCGGATAAATCATACAGTACTTTCGTTACCGGGTCACCGTTTTCATCTGTTACCGGCATACCGTTCTGATCTACCGCCTGCTGTTCTTGCATTGCCTGCCCCAGCCCCGGCTGTATCTGCACAAATTCTTTCTTGCCGTCTTCACCGAGAATCCGCATAACCTTGTCTTTGTTATAAAACTGCGGAATCAATCCCGGCGCGTAGGTGTCTCCCCACAAGAGTTTTACAATCTGCAGTTCCGCTTCTTTGGCTTTGTCGAATATTTCGGCGGTCTGCACCGTGGTGACTGACTGTCTTAAATCAATCGCCTTCCCGCTCATCGCCCCGATACTGCCCGACAGGCTCTCCGGAGTAATGCCTGAAATCGTGTAGAAATCACTGCTTGAGCGGTTTTCAAGCTCTATATTATTGACAGACTGCGCTGACGGAAGCCCATCGGTAAATGTCACGCCCGGCTTCAAGAAAATGTTCGCGCCCGGCGTTGTAGACAGATTCCGAATTTCCCGTTTTTCTTTTTCATCAAACTGCGGTCCGGTCCAAAAACGAACACCGAGCGACTGCTGATTGACGATATGCATACGCTGGCTGCGGTTCTTGTTGAGTTCGCGCTGTGCGTCTTTTAAATCCCGTACAATCCCCGCCGGTTCCAGTCCGTCATCCGCATCCTCACCGTAGCCCGACAAGTAGCAATACTGCCGTACAAGCGGGAATTGATTGTGTTTGTATGGACTTTCGCCATCTTCAAGCAGCACTTCTCCACAAAACGTCGCATATCTGATTTTCGTAACCGGGATTTCTTCCGGTTCCGCTCCGGACATTAAAAAAGCCGAATATAAATCCGGCTGCGATTCATCAACAATCATCCCATCTGCAGAAAAAATTTTCTTTCGCGTGTACTCTTTATACCAATACTGAACTACTCTTAATTTCTTTAAATCCCGTGAATACCAAAGCGGTTCCGTATCAACTGTCTCCAATTCGCTGTCATCGTATTTATGCGCGAGCATGGCAATTTCATCTGCTTTGTCCGCATATATTTGCTTCAATTTATCCGGACTTTCCCAGCTGTAACGCCCGCAGTAGAAAGCGTCTGACAAATCATCTTCTTTGCATTCCGGGTCAACGAACACATCAAACGGACTGATATTTTTTATCTGTATTCGTCCATCCATCCGAGCGTAATCAAATTCATAACTGACCCAATAATTTCCGACACCGCATATCACCGCGTCTTTGAATGCCTTTTTCTTAACGCTCTGATAATTCGTCTTGTCAAAAGTGTACTTTGTAATACCTTTAGCCACACGTGCTACCCGGTCATCTTCTTCCGAGCGCGGCAGAAAATCCGGCTCCGTTTCATTCTGCGCCGCATAACCGGATAACAAATTAATAACAGGACGTATCCGGTTAATTGTAATGACCGGACGGGATTTCTGTTTCATTACTTTCAAATCCGCGTCTGTCCACTGTTTACCGCGCATGAAATCATAATCTTCTTTCGCGCTTTTGCGCCATTCACTGGTTAGCTGCAGTGCCTTTTTTACATTATTTCGCGCTTCGGATAAATCAAAACTCATTCGACAAGTTCTCCTTTAAACATCATTCCATACATCTGTTCAAGCTGCCATTCCGGCATCTGCGCTGCGAACGCTGCCAACTCTTCATCAGATTTCTTTGCCGGAATTAAAATCCCGTTCTCTATATGTTCACCGTACTCTGATTTGAGCACTCTATAAGCGTAATCTCTAAGCGCTCTGTCGCTCATTACACGCCCCATGCCGTCGGTTCATCTCCTTCCGTATCTTCATATCTGTATCCATCATTGAATGGCTTTTCTACTTTCACCGGCTGAATCGGGCGGCTCATCAAGAAATATCTGACGCTGTCGTAACTATGGTCTTCTTGCTGTGTATCCACGTCCTCGACTTTGTGCTTATCGTATGTCAATGCCGGCAGCGTCCGTATCAAGTGATAACACGTTTTGAATATCTTGAGCTTTCGTTCTTTCAGCCTTAGATGTACCTGCATTTTCCCTGCCAGTCTGTCATTATCCGCCGGATACCATGGCACGCCTTCCGCTGCGAACACTTCCGCAATCGACGGCCCGTCATGTCCTGTTTTCTGCCAAATTGCCGGATCCGCAATGCCGAACTCACTGCCCAAATGTTTAATCTTCTGCGCGACTTCCCGCGCTGTTTCCTGCGTACCTGTATTGACAGTCCCCGGTTTGCAGCCGTACCATTCATTAATTACATAGACAACACCATCATAATCGACTGCATATTCGTATACCGCATACGGTTTACTGTATCCCCAATCCATAGACCGTCCGCGCTGCCAGCTTTTCGGAATTTCAAACGGTTCAACAACGTGTATATCTGTCCGGAACTCCTCAAAAACCTGCCCCTCGAATATATTCCAGTCGCCCTCACGATACGCTTTTCTTAGCTTATTCGGCAGCGTATCAAGCGCGTCACTGTATCCTGCAGGCAAGTACGGATTATCATCTATCCGCGCCTGTACAAACGCAATTTTATTTGAAAAATCCCGCATTTCCGGCGGAATATTTCTATCGATAAACAGATTCTTAACCCACATATGACCTTTGCCACCAGGGTTCGTTCCGGCAATCAGCTTAGGATCCTCAACACCGACCCAGCGAAGCCGCATGCGGAGAAAATCAAAAACAGTCTGTTCATTCAGCGTCAATTCGTCAATCGCGATTGCCGCAAATTCTGATGATAAATATTTTGACGGATTATCCAGATTACGGAAACATATCACACCGCTGCCGAACGCCGGATTTAATGTAAATTCATGCGTCGCTTCTTTGTAGCTGCCAAGCCATTCCGGAAACTCCATTTTTATCTTTGACAGTTGCCTGTCTCGTAAAGACGGATAATCCTCACAAAACAGCCCAACGCGAATACCTTTTAATTTCAGATGCTTGTACCAGCTGATCAGGAGATAAACCAGTTCCCAGCGCAAAATATACGATTTTCCGCCGCCTGCTGCACCGCCATAAAGAATGTATGTATTATCCTTGACCATCCGCATAAACTCACGCTGCTTCGGCGTCGGATGAATAATGTCATTGACAAGATTAATCGTCTGCACTGATGTCATCATCTACCACCAAATTGATGCCGACATTGCCGGACAATTCTTTCTCTTGCTTATCTCGCCATTCCGGCTTTCTGTTCGTCAGCCAGAAGATAAGTGCTTTCACATCCGGCGGTACATAAACCTCTTCCGGAACCATCTTGATATATTCTTTTTCAGATATACGTTTTCCATTTTTGTATAAAATCTGTTTCAGTTTTATCGGTTTCATTATAGTTTCTTTGATTCCGATAGCCTTTTGATACAATGCATTTTCGGCAACAATATCAGTTACTTCTTTCCCGCGCGATAAAGCCTCGGAAAATTCGGGGTACTTCTTAATCCATGTATACAATGTATCTTGATTAATGCCGATATTATGCGCAATCTGCTCATTACTTAATCCGTCTCGCGCCCATGCCTGCAGACGCAAAAGATTATCCGGAAGAAGCCACTTTGCATACTTTCCCTTTGCGCCCACAGTAATCACCGCCTTTTAGATAAACAAACGAAAAGCACACGTCGGGGAGGATTGACGCGTGCTTTTCTAAAATTAAAGAGGAAGTATCATGCTACTTTCACGCTATCATAATACCACATTTAAATGTCAGATTTTGTCAGGTTTTGCTTTCTTTGAGATTTCCCGAAAAGCTTTATTTTTCAAATCATAACAATATGTTCTTGCATAATGATGTTCTTGCGCGATTTTTTCCCAAATTTTGTTTAAGAAATATCTGTCAATCATGATTGATTTCTGCTCCGGACCGGAAAGCAAAGCAAGCAGCCTGAACCCTCTTGTAATCATGTCACCGTATCTGTTGAGCTCTTTTATCCGAAGCTCTTCTGATTTTTCCATCTTCTCCTTGAAAGCAATCACGATGTCTGACAAATCGGATGGAGAGCCGCCATCCACAGGCTCCTTGTCGTATCTACAGCCTTTTAAAGAGAACAAATCCATCTCGCACTGCTGGCGGTATTGATTCAGCGAATTGATGTGTTTTCTGCAGCGTCTTATTTCTTCAAAAAACGCTTCAACTTCACCGCGTACTCGTTTCGATTCACGATTTAAATTCGTTTTTGTTTTTTCGTAAGTCGGATCCGGATTATGAAATATCCCCGGTCGCACTCCGTTATTCATCATCTTCTCCTTTTAGCATTTTCAATATTTTCTCTTTATTCGCTTCTGCCGACTTTTTTGTTCTGAAACAGTTTCCAATACATCTATTTAAACAATCCACTGTGCAGAAATCACCGAATTCGCTATTATATACATCTCCGAATCCATCTATCCAAAAATATTTTTCGTGAGACTTCGGTTTAAACGGCTTTACTCTAAATTCATAGTTATCAAAAACCTTAACTAAAAAGTACCATGTAAAAATTTTATACCAATCGCCACTGTCACTAAGCTCATACACCTTGCATTTTGAAAACTTATATGTGCGGAAAACCTTCTCGTTGAAGTTTTTTGCTTCAAACTCTTCATCGTCTACTACTCCGATCCTATTCATTATCAGTTCAAATACTTCTTCTTGTAATGTTTTCATGCGTTCCACTCCCACAATTTTTGACAACCAATTCGCATTAATCCAACCTTTACTTCAATCGGTATTTTTTCTACCGTGAAATATTCAGCATTTTTTAACGTTCTTACCACCGTTCCATCCATATCAACAATAATCACTCCTGCTTCTGGAAATTTTTCAGCCAGTGTTTTTATGATCTTTTCTTTATTTCCTTTGTATATGTCCCACGGAAATGCATAGTAGACAGCTCGTGTATATTTTGTCATGTGTTTTTCTTTCTTTTTGAAATCCGCTAAAAAGTCGCTATAACTTGTCTTGATTTCTACTTCTGTTAAATAATCATTGTCATTTATCCAAATCAAATCGGCTTCATGTCTAACCCCCCCTGAACGGGTATTTATATCCGATAAAACGTCCATCGGCGCCATATTTCGAGATTCTACATGATACCCACGCAAAGCTAACATTGGGTATTACAATATTTTGCCTGCCGATCTTTTTTGCGATCGCATATTGTATTTCCATTTCTTTTTCGCTTTTACTCATACATTCACCTTCTCCACATCGTCAACTAAATATCCGTAATCTCTTAAATTATGTTTATCAAGCCAGTTCTGTATAACTTTGTTTATGCTATGTTCCAGTTCTTCTCTCTGCTTATCTGTGACATCTTCAAGAAAATCATTGTAATATTCGTCGTAAATGTATACTGCGTTACTTACTAAATCCTCAATGATATTATCAATATCCGCTTTCGGCTCAGGTCTTATTAGCCTTCCGACATAGAAACACATGAATGAATCATCCATGTCAGCCATAAAAACATCTGAATAACCCCCGAAAGACGCAGGGTTATGTGGTTTAGCATTCATGAGCTCCTTCCGTCCGACATTAATCGCTTCTTCTTTGCTGTGGTACGTGTCGCCACAATTAAAACGATCTTCATTAAGTCCCAATACCCATTCTTCTTCTCCTCGTTTCATGCTTCATTTACCTCTATTTCAATCCGCGGATTTTCTCGATCTGTAAAAACCTCTTGCGTCAAATGCACATATTTCCGGCTGTCATTCGGTATCAGTTCCATATCCTGCAGCGCATCAAGAATAAACTTAGCCGCAGACATCACATTGTCTTCATCCCGGCGCATATCCTTTTCGTAATATTCAATGCGGATGTTTACTTTTTCAGTAAATTTCCGCCCTTGCACTTGCGGCTGCAGAATCAGAATAATTTGTCTCTGCGTTTTCTTCTTAACACCTGCCCCAGCGTACTTATTCAGCCGGTTAGCGGCAATCAAGTCATTCATGCAGGGTAGCCGTCCAGGAATTATGAGTTTCATCTCCGTGCCAACTCCCCAATCAAGAATAATGTTGATGCTATCGATACTCCCCAAACGACACCGTACAAAATGATCAGGTACAATTCAAATTGTCTTAAAAGATAATATTTGTCGCCTTTTTCATCACGTAATCTCATAATTCTCCGCCACCATTGTAATCACTGCATTTTTTATGGAAGTCACTTACAGCGTATCTGACCGGATAGGCTTTTCTTTTGCAATAATCAATCCAGTCTTTGAAAAACGGTAATTGCCTGTTTCGCCTGCACTCTGTCTTGCAGTCTTCCGCGCTGCAGAAGCAGATATCTCTTGAACCGCTATCTTGATAAGTCATTCTATAGCTTCTTTTATTCATTTCTTCCTCCGGGAACCGTAAATCCGCTCTTCTTCATTGCGCAGCTTTCTTGCCGCCTCGTTGAGTTTGATGGCTGCGTACATGATCAGAACAACAAACAATACGACGCTTGCTGCATCCAACGCTGTATCCATTTCTCTTCCCCCTTAAAACGGTAAATCATCATTTTCCATCTGTGGTGGCAGTTCACTTTGAGCTGTTCCGAACTGTTCAAAATCGCCTGTTCCTGTTCCCGCTTCTGCTGCTTGTGCTTTCTTAATATTCAAAGGGCTTGCTACAAATTCAGCGACAATCTCCGTCATGTACTTCTTATCTCCGTCCTTGCCGTATGAGTAATTGCTGTACCGCCCTTCAACAAATACCGGCATCCCTTTCTGCAGCTGGTTCCCGATAGCTTCTGCCCATGGCGGCCATGCTTTTACTCGTACATAATCCGTAAATTCCTGCTTCTCCCCGTTCTGATTTGCAAAATACCGATTAACCGCTACCGTCATCGTTGCTACCGCTTTCTCGGATGATGTCGTTTTAATTTCCGGATCGCGGACGAGGTTTCCGCAAATCTTGCAATCGTTCATGTTTATCATGTCATTCTCCTTTGCTTTTCTTCGAATCAAGCGCTCTAATGACCTCAACTAATGCCATCCAAACTCTATCGTTAAATATTTTTTCTTCTTCAGCTGTTTTTCCGGTCGGAATCCAGTATGTACTATCAGATAGACCGCTTAGAAATTCTTTTAATACTTCAATCGCTACTTCTAACGTCATGATCCATTCCTCCTTTTCAAATAGCATTCTTTCGCAAGCTTTCGCCCGCTTCTATAAGTAATCTATTAGCATGTTTTAACCTATCAAAAATCCGTGCCATGTACCTTTGATTCATTTCTTCCGGCGTCTTATTTGTCGTAATAATGACCGGCAGGAGTTCGTTATACCGTTTAGATATAATTGCATTGACCGCGTTCAGTACCCAGTCATTTTGATACTCCGCTCCCATGTCATCAAGAATCAGTAAATCCGTTTCTTTTGTGCGCGTCCGGACTTCTTGTGAAAGATTATTCTGCAGAAGGCTGTCCATTAATTCCGGCATTGTGATGAAATACGCCCGATTGTACTCTTTCATAATTTCCTGCGCTATGGCCACCGCCATTGTTGTCTTCATGCGTCCTACCGGTCCGGCGAATATAAGCCCTTGCCCTTTTGCCTTATGTTTTTTGAAATTCTTAGCGTAATCTTTCGCGATGGCATAATGGCTTTTCAGCAGCTTGGAATCCGGTAATCCTTTTCTTTCAATGTTCTGAAACGTGCAGGCATGGTACCGCCTGCCTATCCCGGCTTTATACAGCCGATTCGTCCATTTTTTTCTTTCTTCTGCCGCCTCTTCCGCTTCCGTCTTTTCGTTTTGCTCATTTAAGCGGCCATTGTTTTTAATAAATGTCTCCATTTTTTTCTGAAGAGCATCCATATCCTGTCCGATTTGTTCCATTGTCACCACCCGTCTTTGATACCTTTCCACTCTTCCGGAGAAGCAATATGTCCGTAGCTTTCTCCCGCTTTTTTCTGCTTTGGTCTTTTGAGTGGCCAGAATCCGAGCCATTGATTTTCAATTGACTGCTCTACAATGAGAATGGCGTCCTCTATATTCCCGTTTGATAATTTTTTGAGTTGTGTCAGGTTCTTTTTGAGAGCCGTCGGTGAAACAGAAGTTTTCTTCTCTTCTCTCATATCCATCCACCTTTTGATTGATTTCTCCAGTTCAGGATTGGATGAAAAGTAAGATTGAATGATTTCATCTTGAGAAGAAAGAACGTTCTTTTCTTCTTCCTTTTCTTTACTTTCCTTTCCTTTTCTTTTCTTTACTTTACTTTGTTCATTACTGTATACATTAATCGAGTTATTGCATACATTAATTGAGTTATTGTCGACATTAACGGAAATGAGTGCAAAATCCCTACGGAGAAACGCTGCTTTTCTTCGAGAAGTTACCTCCAAAAATCTTTTCTGGATTCCCGCAGAAGTCAGAATTCCATGTTTTTCCTTCATGCTTGCATCAAAGAAACCGACCTGTAAGGCTCTTTTAACAACCTCTTGTACGCATCCTTCCGTGACGCCAATCTCATCCGCCACTATGAAAGGCAAATCCTCTGTCCACCAAATGTAGTACCCCTCGTCTCGATAGCAGCTACCCAGCAGCCAGATTAGTACTGAAATTGCCGACGCACCGCATGACTTAATTATCCGGCGCACTTTCATATCCTGTAGAAAGCCGACATCCAAGGGAAAGTAATCAAGCCCTTGTTTGAGCGGCCGTGCCATGGCATCACCCCTTTCAATTAACCAGCATCATTCCAGCGGATACAGAGTTCCGTCTACATACTCATAGATCCGAATTCCCTTCGCCTTTGCATAGCCGTATTCGGACATACAGCCTTTGCTGTTCCGCCAGTTTCCAGACAAAATCAAAATATCGCACCGGGAGAGAAGCCTAAAATCGTACTTGAGTATTTCCGTCTCTTTTTCATAATTCCCTTCCAAAAATGAATAGTTATGGAGAGGAGAAATTATCGTCAAATTTAAATACTTCTTCATGATTTTAAGCGCAATATCCCCCGCTTCTTCTACATTCTCCGCTTTAATAGCCTCCACGAATATTTCAGCTCTCCTGTTAAGCGGAGCGTAGGGATGAGCCAGATAGGCCATCCCACATTCCATATTCGGCAATGAATTCGTTTTAATGTCTTCCATCGTTCAGTACCTCACGCGTCCCAGGGGGCAGGAACAGGTCCTTGTACCTGCATGCCCGGCAGTGTCTGCGGCGCGGGAGCAGCTCCTGAAGATGCCGCACCGTAAGAAGGTGCTGCGCTATCCGGCTGCGGCGTACCGTACCGCGCAAAGGGTCCGCTGTTCTCCCCCTGTTGCTCCTGATCTGCCCTTGTTTCCACAAATTCAATTCCCGCTAAAACTGCCTGCAGGTTGGCTCGCGGCTGCCCCGACTGGTCCGCATACGCTCTGGTTTCAAGATTTCTCACGTGGCACACAATGCGATTACCCTTGTGAAAATATTGGCAAATAACATCGCCCTGTTTTCCGAAAACAGAGATATTGATAAATTGGGCAATACGGTTTCCGTCCTGATCTTTGCGTCCCGTTTCTACCGCCATGGAAAATCGTACATACGATTCCCCTCCGTTGGACGGTTGCATTTGTTCCGGATCCCGGGCAATCCTGCCGTAAAGTGTTGCTGTAATCATAATTTTTCTCCTTTCTTAAAACGGGATTTCATCTTTTTCTAAAAGAGGTTCTCCCGGAAGAATTTCCGCAATTTTATTTTGCTTCTGTTCAATCAGATAGTTTGTAATTTCCCTATCTGCCGAGACCCAGTCTGTTTCCTGCGCTTTGTCCACTGTGGCGTCCGCGCCGTACATCGTCTGCATGCGGCTTGTCATATATGCATCAAGCGGCTGCGTTTTATCCCAGCCAAGCTGTTTCCAGATACGTTCCAGCCGTTCTCTGTGTGTTTTCTGTTTTCTACTTACGGATTGTGTTTCGGCTTTTATGGGTGTCGCTTTTTGCGGAGCGGAAGACACCTGCGGAACGTTTCCCGCATTGAGCCACTGCAGGAGTGCTTTTCCGCATTCCGGCGTAGGCGTAAAATACTGCCCGTCAAACAATTTTGTTCTGTCTTTGCTAACTGTCGCCGTGTGATTCTGCGATAAATCAAAAACAGTCGTAAATTCGTACTCAATTCCATCACGCTGAATCGGAGCCATACCGACTTTCTGTATCTGTTTTCTTCCATTTACCTCAGTTTGTATATACTCTGTCTTGCTTCGCATAGTAACGATCACATGGAGCGGTGTATGCAACATTGTTTCTACCAGTTGATTGTGGAGCGGGGTGATTTCTCGCCACGCCGCCCAGCTGTTTCCGCGGTATTTGCTTTCCGTCGCCTTTCCTTGTTGGTCAAGCAGGCCGCCCTCTCCGCTCCATGCGTGAGATAAACTATCAATGATGACAAGCTCAAATCCTGCCGCTTCTGCTGCGTAGATTGCTTCAATATATTTCTGAGGGCTATACGGTGGGTTGATTGTCAATGTAGAATATCCGCCCAGGTCTGCATACAAATCTGCAGACCCCGATTCGGTGTCAATTACCGCCACTTTTTCCAGCGGTACGATTCCGCTTGCGATCAGAAGTGCCGAATAGGTCTTCCCTGCTCCCGACGGTCCTGCCAATGCTAAGCGCAGCTTTGCTTTAGCGCGGTGGGCTTTTTTAAATTCGATGTCCATGATTATACCTCCTTAATTTCGCTGTTCCACTTAATGTGGGGCGGTAAATTATTTAACGCGGTTTCTACATTCTGATAGTCCGATGAATGATTGAGTGTGATGGTGACAATCATTATTTTTGGCCAGTCCACACCCGGCTGTGCTTGCGGAATCGGAACAGTCGGCGGTGCGCTTGCCGACGTAGGAGCAGGCGGCACGGGCACAGCCGGAGCCGGAGCCGGTGCAGGTTCGGGCTCGGATTGTACTCTTCTTGCTTGCTCTTCGATATTATGACGACGGAGCGCCTCGGCGGCGATTGCCTGCTTGATTTCTTCCAGCGGGCGATCCAGTAACTCATCCGTCAGGAACTCCTCTGTTATGGGCGTCGCAAGATCCTGCATCCCGTTATATTTCTCGATCGTGAGGATGGCCGCTTCCATGCGGGACTGCTTAAGTTCCTTGAGATCGTCATGCTGTTTCTGCGTGGCTGCCTGTTCGGATACCAAGCGCGCGATGTCTTCATAGGTGTCCTTCAATTTTGCTGTTTTATTCATCCACTTTGACAAGATATCGCAGGAGCGGAATTCTTCACGGAGTCCCGCATCAAGAGCCAGCTCCTCATACTTGTGCAGGATAACTTTGGTTACGCCTTCCTGCCGCCTTGTTTCGTAAGCGTCCAGTTGCTCGCGGAGCGGTCGTTCCGCTTCATTCACAATTTTTAAGAGTTCTTTGCAGGCGTCTGCAAATTGATCCATCGGACGGCGGAGTTTCCGTTTTCCGTTGACTTCAAACTTTTGGATACTTGTCCGTAGAGATACCACCTCTCGGAGTGTCTTTTCCATGTCTTTTTGATTTTGGTCAGTGACGACCAGTCCCTTGTACTTTTCCGTGATCGCCTGCAGGTTCTTTTTTACATCCTCGAAATTTGTCGTTACATTGATATCCGCGGAAAGAATTTGCGGCTCGACAATCTGGAGTTCTGTTATTTCCGCCTCGGTATCTATCGTTTTTAGTTCTTTTTCGTCCATTGTTATATCTCCTTTTTCAGTTTTGCATAATGTACCCACCGCAGGATCGGTTTTCCTCCGGGAGTGTACCCCGTTCTCATTAAAGCCGTTTCTCCGACTTTATCCGACAGTGTCCCTTTAACAGGTGAAGCCTCACGTCCTCTCGGCTCGCTGATTTTCGTTCCTATTTTCAAGGCATCAAATACTTCACGTTTCATCTGCATTCCTCAGCAAATCGTCAATAAAGGATATAAACCGCATAGACGTTTCCTGCTAATAGTCCTAAATTAATAGGTTTTCCGTCAGACACGAGAAGATGCTTTTTTTGTTTTAACAGCCATTTTTTAAGTTTTATATTCATCGGTTCCAAGATCTCACACAATTCTTTTGTTGCCGTCTGTAAATCTTTGTCCATTTGTTTATTCCTCCTGTTTTTGTTACAATAGAGGCGGAAAGTCTTAGCGATTCTTTTCCGCCTGCCGATTGATAATTGCAGTTATCAGTCGGCTTTTTCAATTTTGTTGAGTTCGTTAATAATTTCAAATAGAATTTCTTCACGTATGCTTGCTTTCGCTGCGCTCATCACTTCGCCTTTTTCGTCCGCATCTGTCCAAGCAATCGACTCTTGCATGTACCTGCGACGTACATATTCGCTGATATGTTTAAACTTTTCTGCGTCAGTCATTTCCTCGCCTCCTTTACTTTTAAAAACCTTGACTGTCTAAATCTGACTTTATTCCGCGGATAATGCATTCGATTTCGTACTCCATGAGTAATGAAGCAAATATTGCCGACTGGTTCAACGAAGAAACCGGTAAAAAGGTACAACAGTCAGAACTAAATTCCAATCTTCTTTAGCCAGTGTTACGGTAAATTGTCTGTCATCCATTCCGCGCTTTCTCAACTCTTACAATCACTAAGGTCCCCGGCTGCAGGTTTCCTACGTCCCGGATCCTGTTGTCTTTTTTTGCTTGATAGACCAGTTTCCGCAGGTCTTCTTTGTCTGTCGCGATCTCACCGCAGATGTCCCAGAGTGTGTCTCCGGGTTTTACCTCTCTCCGGTACTCGACCAAGGTGACCGGTGGAAAGAAATAGTCATGGATCCTTTCGGCATCTACCGCGGCGCCTGCCACCAGTGCGGCTGACATAAGGACTGTCGTACAAATTAAGGGTTTGTTCATGCCTGCATCCTTCTGTTCCTAATAATCCCGGCAACTTGAGAGTCATGTGTTTTTAGACCTACTCGTAACCGTGCACGATTTGACAGCCATGCCTTTAAATCGTCATAAGGGATGTGGATATCAACTCCTACTGACAGCGCAGGGAATGTAGTATCATTCTTTGCCCAGTCCCGAATCTGCTTTTCGCCTATTCCCGTGCATTCATGAGCTTCTCTTGGTGTCAACATGATTTTTTCCATTTTCTCTCCTTTCTATGTTTTTAAATTCCGTGGTAGGTTGTTGTGATAAGTTTGGCGTTAAGTTTACTTAACTTTCAGAGTAAAAAAATATTTTCTGGTTTTTCATGAAGTGCGTGAGCCAATGCACGCATTGTGTCAACTTTCATATTCTTTAATGCCCCCCTTTCTATGTTAGAAATAGTAACACGTGAAACACCAGATGCCTTTTCAAGCTCTTCTTGCGTCATATTATGACGCTCTCGGATCAGCTTTAATCTATTTTCCCATTGCAATATTTTCACCTCCTTTAAATAGTTAAGTTCGCTTAACTATTTCTGATGTCATTTTACCTCTTCCGATTTGGTTTGTCAAGCATACTTTACAAAAATATTTAAAAATTGTAAAATGTGATTAACAGAAAGGGGTGATCTCATGACATTAGCTGAAATAATAAAGAAATATAGGATAGAAAACTCCTTATCAATGGACGAATTAGCAAAAAGAGCTGGACTAAGTAAACCTTATATTTCGATGCTTGAGAAAAATAAAAACTCTAAAAATGGAAAACCGATTATTCCGTCTATTCGCACATACTATAAATTAGCGATAGCAATGAACATTCCTTTTGAAAATTTTCTTAAACTAATAGACGGTGATGAAAATATTTCTTTAGAGCCATCTACATTCGCCCCTTCTACCCTAACCAATTACGTGCCAATTGCAAGAAAAAGAATCCCCCTTTTAGGAGAAATTGCCGCCGGGCAACCTATCTATGCAGATGAACATATAGAAGAATTCTTGCCAACCGATGATAAATTGCATGCTGACTTTGCCTTGAAAATCAAAGGTGACAGTATGATAAATGCCCAGATAAACGATGGCGATATTGTTTTTATACGTCAGCAGTCCGATGTAGATGATGGACAAATAGCTGCCGTTTTAATAAACGACAGTGCTACATTAAAACGCATTTATCATATGAATGGCTTTCTACAGCTGAATGCAGAAAACCCTGCTTACAAACCTATTATATGCAGTCCTGAAACCTGTGATACATGCCGTATCCTTGGTCTTGCAGTTGCTGTACTAGGGAAAATAAAGTATTAATGCTGTAAGAAGTATTTAAGCATTAAGGAGTTTTAAGGCGTTATCATGAACAGTCAAGAAAGCAATTATTATAAAATACTGGGTATTAATCAAAATGCATCCCCTGAAGAAATTCGAAAAGCATATATTACCTTAGCCAAGAAATATCATCCGGATACAACTTTATTCCCCAAAGACATCGCTAACGAAAGAATGTCGAAAATAAATGAAGCATATACAATTTTATACGACCCTAAGGCAAAAAAAATATATGATCTAACTTTTAATTCAAGTCATACAACAGAGGAAAACTATAGGGAAAGAAACCATAGTACGGACCGCCCGTCTCCTTATGATGCCTTCTATGCTTCCTTGAGCACAATAAATCATTATTGCTTTATCTTTATAGAAAAACTAAATAACGAAATCAAGTACAAATCCGGTTCGGAAACGGCTAATTCAAACATATGCAATAAAATATTCGCTGATTTTTATGAATATGTCTTAAAAAAAGTTAATGAACTCGAAAATTCTGCATTCTGCACAACTGAAACATTTGAGTATGTCGGTTTGGTCTTCTATAAATTCTCAATAGCCTATACGTGGACATCACAGTATGAACAAGCATTACATTTTGCTGATCAGTCCTTGCATTATATACCACCACAATCAGATAGTTATGAATTAGTAAAAAAGAACCGAGATAAAATATATTCAGTCATTTCCAATCACAGATATAAAGAAAAATTTTGGAATATTATTAATGGAATTAGAGCAATTATCTTCATCTTTGTAGTGTGTGCAGGCGTATATTCATGCATAACGGAACCTTCTACATCAAAGAAAGCGCCTGTAAAGAGTCCCCGAGACACAAGCATTCAAACGGCACTAACTCCACAAACAGGTATAAAAACAGGCTATGTCCTTAACACAAATATTTCAAACACAACTGGATATTCCACAATAACAATAGATAATACACAAAATAATGTACCTGTCTATGTGAGACTTTGGAGTATGGCAATTACCCCACATCCCGTCCGTACATTTACAATTGCGCCTAATGATAGTTTTACCGCTTTATCAATAACGCCAGGATCTTACGAAATTCGTTATAAATTCCTTTACAAAGAGAAAGAAGCATCTTTGGGAAATAAATCCGAGCCATTTAAATTATCAGAAATATATACCAATAGCGGCATAGAATATGATCAGTTTAAACTGACATTATATAAAGTCCGTAATGGAAACACCAGAATTTATTCAATCCCCATTGATGAAGTGTAAAAAAGTAAAATGGTTTCCATCACAATTTTATAGGATTATAGGAGGTGTTTATGGAACAGGATCGCTTGAAATGGTATAAATTTTCACAAGTTTTATTATTCGTCATTATGGCTTTCATGGGTCTTATCGTGCACCTTATGATGGAACGCATGGATGAACTGAACCAAATCAACGCAGAGTTAAAAGCCTCTATTCCATCACAAAATTATGACATTGTAAATCGGAATGAGAAATCGATAGGTTTATTGAAATTTGAAATTGATCTACTAAAAGAAGACATGAAAAATGAACAGGCAAAGACCATCGGCCTTATATCCGATGATGGATATGCTTTTACCTCTATTAGCGACTTAGATATTCGCATTTCTAAATTGGAAAAGCAAAATAAATAAGCTTGTAAATTGATCTACACAGAAAGAAGGTACCCCCAATGCTCAAACATGATCCCAGACTTGATGATCTGGACTACATTATGAAAAATATGACGGGCTTCATGTGTAATCCTTTAGATCCCAATGCTCCGCCACCGACAGAAGAAGAACGCCGCGAACTTGCTAAAATAGTTCAAAAACAACTGATAGCAGAATCAGAAAAGGAAAATGGTAAAAATCCATTAGAATAATCTTCAGATATAGTTGTAATTCCCTATTATCTCTCGCTAAGGTATAATGAAACTAGAACAAAAAACGGTTTTCCGTTTTGCGGGGATGGTTTCGTTATAGATACCATCCCTATTTTTTATTCAATTATAAAATCCCGCCGCCATACCGCAAATATGACGACGGGAACCGGAACGATAAAGGGTATCCTTCCGGCAGTTGTAACAACCCTACCACAGGCTGGTTACGCATATATTATAGCACAATCAGCCCTATTTCAGAAAAGGAGCTGATTTTATAATGCCTAAAAGGAAAGACAACTTATACGAAACCACCTATTATTTCAAAGGGAAGCAATACCATTTTTATGGAAAAACGGCCGCCATTGCCAAGAAAAAGAGAGACGACTTCAAAGAATTACAAGAAACCTGTCCATTATCCATCGAAAAATATACTCTTTCAGAATGGGTAATGGCATGGGTAGAAGCACAGAAAAACACCCTTTCTCCACAAACTTATAAAAGTTATGGCTACCTGCTGCAAAAGCATATCGGTCGCGCTTCTATCGGTCAGCTCCTGCTTATGGATTTATCTGCTACTATCTTCCGTAATTACTGGACTATTCTCATTGATGCTGGCTTTTCCGCACGGACTGTAAGATATGTCCACACAATTACCAAGAAAGCCCTTAATCAAGCCGTAGAAGACGGAGCCTTAAGAGTGAATCCCCTGCAGAATGTTACGCCGCCAAAAGGACAACGTAAAGCCGTAAAAGCATTAACAGACGCCCAAATAAAGACTTTATTGGATTCCATTGATAACGACCCCTTTCGGCGCATAGTTGAATTCGCATTGGCTACGGGAATGCGCCGCGGCGAGATCATAGGCCTATCTTGGTCTAACGTAAATCTGGATGCGGGAACAGTAACGATTAATCAGTCTGTTATTCGAAAAGATGGTAATGATATTATTTCGACAAATCTAAAAACAAAATCAAGCCGCCGGACAATCACAATTGACAGAAAAACTATTATGATGCTTAAGCGGCAGCATGCCTACTGCGAATGTCTAAGATTAAAAACTGGCAGATCGTTTGATAAGAATCAACTACGTTTAGTATTTCCTGATGAAAAAGGACATATCATTCACCAAAACACCCTATCAAAAATGGCACGCCACGCTTTTGACAAAATAAATCTTCCGCATTTCACCTTTCATAGCCTGCGTCATACCCATGCCACTATGTTAGTTAAAGCCGGCATCCACTTCAAAATTATTCAGCACAGATTAGGTCACAGCAGTTTCAGTGTGACCATGGACACCTACTCCCACGTGACACCTGAGATGGATAGACAGGCGGTTCAAATCATAGAAAAAATCCTATAATAAAAATAAATCCGAAAACAAAATATCGTAAACCTATCGTAAAACTAATTCATACGATAGGTTTTTATTGCCATTTTTACGAAATAAAAAAGCCTGTCATATTCGACAGACTCTAACCTCGTGGCGGAGAGAGGGGGATTCGAACCCCCGTGCCGGTATTCGCCGGCAACATGATTTCCAATCATGCACCTTAAACCGCTCGGACACCTCTCCATCTCTTTATGGCGGTTTTCAATCCGCTTTTATATCAGCCACTGACTGACTTATTTATTATATGGATTACATAACAGTATGTCAAGAGAGTTTTCTATTCCTGCATGCATCAAATTCTATAGTAATCAAACACCTCTGCATAATCTCAGCACGGGCTTCTGTCTTCTTCCCGCTTCCAGCCTTTCCCCACACGTCCGCCCTGGACTTCCTGCACATCAAAAACGGAAAGGAAAGCCGCGCTGTCGATGCCTTTTACAACGCCTTTCATCTTTGTCACTTCCAGTCTTGAAATCACCACATAGAGAATGTCTTTGTCATCTTTCAGAAACCCTCCCTGTCCATGAAGGCGGGTAACGGAGTGATGCATATCGTTTACGATGGCCGAGGCGACTTCGTCGTACTTCGTGGTAATAATGAATACGCCTTTTGACGAATCAAGCCCCGTGGAAACGGCATCCATCATGCGGGAACAGATAAAGTAAGCAATAAGGGAATACATGGCGCTGTTCCATGTAAAAACAAAACCGGCGCTTCCCAAAATGAAGAAATTGAAGAATAAAATAATCTCGCCTACGGAAAAAGCGGAACGGCTGTCCAGATAAATAGCAACAATTTCTGTCCCGTCGAGGGACCCTCCGTTTTTAATGACAAGTCCTATGCCCAAACCGATGATGATCCCCCCGAAAATGGTAGATAAGAACGGATCTGTCGTTACCGGTTCCATTTGCTCAAAGATATGGCTCCAGAAGGAAAGCACGATGATGGCAAACATGGAAGACACCGCCAGGCGCAGGCCAAGCTGTTTATAACCAAGAATAAAGAATGGGATATTCAGCAACACGATGAGTACGCTGAAGGGAATCCCTGCCAGCTCGGAAAGAAGCAAAGACATACCGGTCACACCGCCGTCAATGATGTTGTTCGGTACAAGAAACAGATTCAGCCCCGCTGAATAAATCATCGCACCGATAGTCAGACCGGCAGCGCGGCGGATTTGTCTCATCATATTGATTTGGCGTCCAAAAATAACCAAGAGAAACCCCTTTTCAGAAAAAAAGCACCGCAGCGGAAAACTGCGGCGAGCATATATGGCGGAAGGGATGGGATTCGAACCCATGAACCTCTCACGAAGTTAACGGTTTTCAAGACCGCCTCCTTCAACCGCTCGGACACCCTTCCATAACGTTTTTATTTTAGCGGAACACACTGCCCTTGTCAATGAAACCGGGCGGCGGCCCATTTTCCATAAAGAACTTTCTGCTTTTTGAAACAAATATAACTGCTCATCTGTATCTTGCCGCTCATCCGTTGTATACTATGTCTTATAGATAATATATTTTAGGGAAAGTGACCGTTATGATATTTCTCCAAATTTTATGGAATGACATTCTGCCGCTTATCGTATTTCTTGCTGCAGGCTGGTTTATGGATTCCAAATTCAAGCTGGATCTGAATACTTACGCCAAGCTGGTGACCCGGGTAGTTCTCCCTGCCTTTATTTTTTACAGCATGTATTTGTACCGTCCCGATGCAGCGACAGCAATTCTTCTTCCAGCCGGCATCGCGCTCCTCCTCACCGACAGCGCGGCAGCCTATCTTATCGCAAAGGCACTGGGATTTACGGGTGACGAGAAAAACACATTCCGTGCTCTTTCCACACTCTCCAATGCGGGGCAGATCGGCATCGCCCTCATCCTCATGATATTTTCCCATCCGCCATATGCATCAGACGGAGCTGCACCATGCCTTGATGAGGCCCGCGGCGCAATCGTCCTTCTCCTGATCTTGATGAACATCGCCATCAATACGGTCGGTGCATCACTTCTGGGGGCGAAAGGAAATTCTCTGTCCAGTACTGTAAAATTTATTATTTCCATGCCCGCTGTTTACGCGATTTTCGCAGCAGCAGCCGTCCGCATGGGCGGGATCGCTTTGGAACAAACCTTTCTGTGGCCTGTGCTTTCCCATTTCACAGGCGCTTTCATCATTCTCACGACGATTACCGCCGGCGCGCAGCTTCACCGTACGCCTATCGGCAAACCGGATTTATTCACCATCGGCACATCGATAAATAAACTCTTCCTATCTCCGCTGATTGCCTTTGCCATCATTATGTTGGCCGGCGTTTTTACCCCTGTAACGGCACAGGTTTTCTTCATTTATGCCGCTGTCCCCTCTTCCTTTTCACTTATCCTTTTTGCCGTCGATTACAACTGCTGTCCCCACAGAGTGGCCAAATCCATCCTGTACAGCTCTGCTTTCGGCCTTGTAACGCTCACATGCGCTATCCGGCTGGCACAGTATTTATTTCCTGCAGGAGTTTAATATGGCATTTCTGCAAATCATCACCGACAATATCCTGCCTCTTCTAATCTTTGTGGCTATCGGCTACTTCATGGACAGGCGTTTCCGGCTCGACGTCAATTCTCTGACCAAACTGACCTTTTACATCATTCTTCCCTGTTTCATTTTTTACAGCATTTATGTGGCAAAGATTGATTTTTCTCTCTTCCACGTTTTCATTATTTCCCTTGTCCTCATGGCTATGCTCGGTGCCATCGGGACGCTTATTGCCAAAGCAAGAAACTGGGATGCCGGAAAGAGGGAAGCTTTTAAAAACGGCACCATGTTTTCCAATGCGGGAAATATCGGTATCGCCCTGATTGCCCTTGTCTTCTCCAACGCTCCTTATGTCACGGAAAGCGGGACGCCTTATCTGGCGGAAGCTGCAGCCGTAAGCACGCTCGTCCTGGTACAGATGAATATGTTTCTGAATACCCTCGGTCTTTATCAGGCAGGAAAGGGAAGCCTTTCCCCCCATGACGCGCTCCGTGTCGTCCTCCACATGCCTGTTATTTATACGCTCACGGCAGCATTTGCTGTAAAATCCATCGGCATCGACCTGTCAGGCACATTCATATGGCCCATCCTTCAAAACTGTGCAGCCGCTCTTGTGGCTGTCGTCATGATGGCACTCGGTATGCAGATCCACCGCTCGAAAATTTCTTTCAGTGATCCCGATGCCTGGCTTGCCTGCTTTGTCCGGCTCCTTATCGGTCCTTTCTGTGCATGGTTCCTCATCCGGCTCTGGGCTCTCGCGGGCTGTCCTTTTTCACAAGTCGCTTCACAGACGATTCTCATCATGTCTGCCGTGCCGTCTCCTGTCAATTCCGTCCTTTACGCCGTGGAATTCCATAATCATGAAAACTTCGCCACGGAAATCGTCATGATGACGACTTTCCTGTCTTGTATCACCATGACCGGCGTCATCTATATGGCAAGAATATTATTTCCCTTATAATCGCTTTAAAAGACTTCTCCCCATAACAGGAAAAGTCTTTTTTGCTGTTTATTCTTTTATCGGCTTCGCATAATAAAACTTGTCCGAAATATCAATTCCTGCCGCTATATTGATCTTTCCGGGTCAAGGGCAATGTTTTCAGCAGATCTTTCCTCTTTCCGTTTCTGCTTGGGAATCCTGTCTTCGTGGTGATGGGTGTCATTATCAATGCTTTTCGGTTTGAATACCATAAGCATGATAGATCCGAGGACAATAAGAGTGCCGCCGAGCCAGGATGCCCAGGTAAGTATTTCATCCCAAAAATACCAGCCGAAAAGAACATGGAAAAGGATTTCACTGTACATAAGGAAAGAAACGATGAGAGAATTCACATGCTGGAAAGCCCAGGTCATAAACATCTGTGCCGAGAGAGCAAAGAGTCCCAGTCCGACAAGCCACACCCATTGAATTCCTTCCGGCATGGTGAAACTGCCTTTCATAAGAGCCGCCCCTACGGCGATACTGAAAATCTGGAAATAGAAAACAATTTCCGTATTTGATTTAAAATCCCGTTCGGCAAGCATGGAAATGACGATGTATGCGGCCGCAGAAAAAAAGCCGCCCCCGATACCGAAAAGGGCATATACATTGAACGAATCAAAATTCCATATCTGCACGACACAAAGGGTGCCGAGCGCGATAACAACAAGTCCCGGGATAGCTTCTTTAGGCAGTTTTTCTTTCAGAAAGATCGGTGAAAGAATGCACATGAAAAAGGCCGCCAACTGTGAAAGGATCTGCGAATCTCCCAAGGTCATCCCCTCGATGGAAAGGAAGTAAAAAAGCAAAGCCGCACTGCCGAAGAACCCTCGAAGAGAAAGCATAAATTTATATTTCCCTGTAAAAAACGGCTCTTTGGTCTGGAGCGTGAGGAGCGGAATGAAAATAAGCCCTACAAGCCCGCGAAAAAAAGTCATTTCTTCGGAAGAAATAGGTGCTAATGCTTTTGCACAGGCGGACATGGCAGTAAAGGAAAGAGAAGCCAGTATAGTGGTAACGACCCCTAAAAAAATATTCCCCCTTGTCCGTTTTCTTGATTTAAAAGCCATCTTGAGCCGGCGGAAAGGATTATGTTTTACTTTATACCGATACATCATTTTCTCCAAGTTTAATTTATCCTTTACGATATATCATACTTTTATTCTTCTTTCCTCTTCAATAGTTAAAGTTTCGCAAAAGTAAGTTAATGAACATTCTAATGAAATTGTACACAATAAAAAAGGACAGCTGATGTGCGTGTCCTCAAATGTTTATCTTTCTATTTCCATTCCGCCAAAAGTCTTTCAAAAAGCATTTTCTCTGCCATACAGTCGTCCATGGCACGATGGAAAGTACTGCAGGGCAGTTCATAATATTCTGCAAGGGCTTTAACGGAATATTTCCTGTGTTCCCCTTCCCTTTCCGGAAGAAGGAATTTCGCAAGACTGTGGGTATCGATATAGTCATTGGTAACAAGAGGTTTACCGACAGCTTTCAGATTTCTGTCAATGACAATCAGGTCGGAATCAAGCCCGTGCCCCACAAGCGGGAATCCTTCAATAAACGTCATAAATATCGGCAGTACATCGCCGATAGGCGGCTGTCCTTCAAGCATATCAGAGGTAATACCGGTAAGTCTTTCTACGCGTTTTTCTATAGGTCCCTTCGCTTTGACGAGAGTATGGAAAGTATCCCGGATTTCTCCACTCACGACACGGAGTGCGGCGATTTCGGTAATGTCGGAATACATTCCTGTTGTTTCTATATCCATGACGGTATATGTGCCGCGGGCGGCAGCAAGGACTCTCTCCCGCGCTTTCACTTCATGGCCCCGTATATCTTTAAAGAGAGTGTTGTTGCTTCTTTTCATGTCTGTCCCTTTCTCTGCTGTATTGTACCGTATAGAATAAAAAATCGGCAAGCTCTTCCTATTTTTCCGGTTCGGTTTGCATCCTCCATTCTCTTTTTCATTTCGGCTGTCCTCTCTTTTATCTCCCCATTAAAAAACGCCCCTTCCGGAGCGTTTCTTCTGATTTCAGTCAACGAGCTCAATAATTGCCTGCGGTGCATTGTCACCGAGACGAGCTTCAAGTTTCAGTACGCGGGTGTAGCCGCCGTTGCGTTCTGTATATTTCTTTGCGGTTTCATCAAACAATTTTTTTGTCACCGCTTTATCCATGATGAATGCTTCAGCCTGGCGGCGGGCATGAAGATCGCCTCTCTTCGCAAGAGAGATCATTTTGTCTGCTACGTGGCGAAGTTCTTTCGCTTTGCTTTCAGTAGTGGTAATGCGACCATACTGGAACAGAGCCGTTACGAGGCTGCGGAGCAGTGCTTTACGCGCGCCGCTGACTCTTCTCAGTCTACTACGTGCCATTGTTTCCTCCTAAATTACCTATCTTTTTGGATTTTAATCTTTCAAATGAAGTCCGAGACCTCTGAACTGTGCCAGTTTCTCAATAATTTCATCAATTGATTTTTTACCAAGATTACGTACACGTCCAAGTTCTTCTTCTGTCTTTTCGGCAAGCTGATCAAGGGTATTGATTTCAGCCCGTTTCAGGCAGTTAAATGCACGAACGGAAAATTCAAGTTCTTCGATCGGAATGCCGGAGAGATCGATTTTCTCTTCTTCCGCCTGCTGATCGGAGGACTGCCGTGCCATATCGCTGCCATCTCTTGCTTCCAGTATCGGACCGGTTGCCAGAGGACGGAACAGTTCAAAGCAGTTCATCAGAATAGTGGCAGCAGTGGCCACTGCGTCACTTGCTTTGATGGAACCGTCAGTTTCCAGTTCCAGTGTCAGCTTATCATAGTCCATTTCGTTGCCTACACGGGTATCGCTGACATTATAGTTGCATTTAACCACAGGAGAATAAATAGAGTCAATCGGAATAGATCCGATGGGATCGTCTTCTCTTCTATTTTTTGTAAAAGGAACGTAGCCGTGCCCGCGGTCAATGGTCAGTTCCATTCCGAGATGCGCTTCCGTATCCAGTGTGCAGAGTGCCAAATCTCCATTCAGAACATCAATTTCCGACGGAAGTTGAAGGTCACCTGCAAGAAGAACTCCTTCTTTAGTCACATCTACGCGGACTTTGATTGGGAATTCCGCTTCTTCATAAGCGATGAAACGGATTTTTTTCAAATTCAGGATCATGTCTGTTACGTCTTCCCGTACACCGGGTACAGTGGAAAATTCATGTTCCACTCCATCAATATTGATAGACGTAATCGCCACACCGTCTAAAGATGAAAGCAACACGCGACGAAGACTGTTGCCAAGTGTGATACCGTATCCGCGTTCAAGCGGTCCGCATTCGAACTTGCCGTAACGCCCGTCAGCACTCATTTCCACAGTCTTAATTGTGAAGCTTGTATTTTCGTTCATCCAAAGTCCTCCTTCTGCGCCATTGGCGCCAAAATATTACGCAGGAATAAAAGGAATTAAGATTTATTTCTGAAAGAAACTCTTTCCTTTATTATACTCTTCTGCGTTTTGGAGGACGGCAGCCGTTGTGAGGAATCGGGGTAACGTCCTTAATGCTGCTGACTTCGATACCTGCTGCCTGCAATGCGCGGATAGCCGCTTCACGGCCTGCGCCCGGTCCTTTGACAAATACATCAGCGGAACGCATTCCCTGATCGATGGCTGCTCTCGCTGCCTGTTCTGCTGCCATCTGCGCCGCAAACGGCGTGCTCTTACGGGAACCTTTGAATCCCAGTCCGCCGGCAGATGCCCAGGCAATGGTATTACCGTTAGAATCAGTAATCGTTACAATCGTATTGTTGAATGTGGAACGAATATGCGCTGCACCGGATTCTACATGTTTTCTTTCTTTTCTTTTTGCTTTACTTTTTACCGTAGCCATTTTATCCCTCCTTCAACATTATTTCTTGGTCGCAGTCTTCTTGCCTGCGATCGTTTTTCTCGGTCCTTTGCGGGTACGGGCGTTTGTTTTTGTACGCTGTCCGCGGGTGGGCAGTCCGTCACGATGACGGCGGCCTCTGTAAGAACCGATTTCCACTAAACGCTTAATGTTGAGGGATTCTTCCCTGCGCAGGTCGCCTTCCACTTTATAATCTGCAAGTGCATTGCGGATATTGGCGACATCGTCTTCCGTCAGATCTCTGACTCGGACATCCGGACTGATTCCGGTTTTATTCAAAATTTCTCTGGAAAGAGTGAGGCCTATCCCAAAAATGTAAGTTAAGCCGATCTCAACGCGCTTATCTCTTGGTAAGTCTACACCAGCTATACGTGCCATCTACTCTTGTACCTCCTTTTAATTAACCTTGTCTCTGTTTATGCTTTGGATTTTCACAAATGACCATTACACGGCCTTTGCGTTTGATGATTTTGCATTTGTCACACATCTTCTTGACGGACGGTCTGACCTTCATCTTGGTTCCTCCTTGCTTACTTGTAACGATAGGTAATTCTGCCGTGCTCTAAATCGTAGGGCGTAAGTTCTATGGTTACTTTATCCCCGGGCAGGATACGGATGAAATTCATACGCATTTTGCCGGAAATCGTCGCCAGTACGATATGTCCGCCATTTTCAAGTTTTACACGAAACATGGCGTTGGGAAGCTTTTCAACAACTTTTCCTTCCACTTCGATAACGTCTGCCTTGCTCATTCGAGCCTCCTTTGGCTTTTCATAGACTCACCGGTCTTCTGCTGCATTAATCACGCAGTGTCAAAATTCTCGGGCCGTTTCCGGTTATGGCGATGGTATGCTCACAGTGTGCAGCAGGCAAACCGTCTGCTGTCACCACACCCCAGCCATCGCGAAGCGTTATTATATCCGCTCTGCCCATAGTAACCATCGGCTCGATACAGATAACCATTCCTTCTTCCAGCCGTGGTCCGTGTCCCGGCGTTCCGTAGTTCGGAATTTCCGGGTCTTCATGCATTTCAATGCCGATGCCATGACCCACATAATCCCGGAGTACATCATAGCCATAAGGTCTTACGTAACTTTCAACCACATGACCGATATCACCGACCGTATTTCCCGGTACAGCCTGTTTAATTCCGGCAAAAAGCGCTTCTTCTGTCACTTTTAAAAGCTGCGCATTCTTTTTATTCGTATGCCCGACAGGAACGGTAATACAGGAATCACCCATATAACCATTTAATTTTACCACAAGATCCAGGGAAATAATATCCCCTTTCTTCAAAATCTTTCGGGCAGAAGGGATCCCATGGACAACTGTATCGTTGACAGAGGCGCAGATACTTCCTGGAAACCCCTCATAGCCTTTGCAGCTCGGAATGCCGCCTCTGCTGCGGATAAATTTCTCCGCCATTTCATCCAGTTCCAAGGTGCTGATTCCCGGACGAACTGCCTTTTCAAGCATAGAGAGTGTATCTGCAGTCAGTTTTCCCGCTGCGGCAATTTTCTCTATTTCTTCCGATGTATAAATCGTAATCATTTTGAAGCCTTTTTCAATGCGTCCCGGATGTCAGAATACACCTTTCCCATGGATTGATCGCCGTCAATTTCGCAAAATCTTCCACTGGCTTCGTAGTAGTCAATAAGAGGTCTTGTGGATTTCTCATAAACGGCAAGGCGCTGCTCCACTGTCGCTTCATTATCATCAGCACGCTGATAAAGTTCCCCGCCGCAGTTATCACAGACATTTTCTTTCTTCGGCGGACGGAATTCCTTATGGAAAGAAGCGCCGCATTTTTTGCAGACAAGCCTGCCGCCAATTCTCTTCACGAGACCTTTCGAATCAGCTTTGATCCCGATAACAGCTGTAAGTCTGATTCCAAGTTCATGGAGTATGGTATCAAGAGCCGCCGCCTGTGCAGTGGTTCTTGGGAACCCGTCAAGAATCCAGCCTTTTTTGCAGTCATCCTGCGCAAGCCGTTCCTTAACAATGCCGATAGTCACGCTGTCAGGTACGAGCGCTCCTTTATCCATATAACTTTTGGCTTCTTTTCCGAGGGCGGTCCCTGATTTTACTGCCGCGCGGAACATATCACCGGTAGCAATCTGGGGGATACCGTAATCACGAATGAGTTTTTCCGCCTGCGTGCCTTTTCCTGCACCGGGAGGTCCCATTAACAAAATATACATAGCCCTGCTCCTTACTTAATGAAGCCCTGATAGTTTCTTGTTACCATCAGCGACTGCGCTTGTCTCATCGTATCAAGGGCAACACCGACAACGATCAGTAAAGACGTGCCGCCGAAGTATACGCCCTGGATACCGGTAATATTTCCGATGAAGTTCGGAAGAATCGCAATGAATGCCAGAAAAAGAGCACCTGCCAGCGTAATGCGGCTCATAACCTTGTCAATATATATCATTGTCGGTTCGCCGGGACGAATACCGGGAATAAACCCGCCGTATTTCTTCATATTATCTGCCAGTTCTTTGATGTTCAGGGAAATCGCCGTATAAAAATAGGTGAAAATGAAGATCAAGATACCGTAGCAGATCGTATTAGGCCAAGATCCCCAGGCAAAAAAGTTGCCTACAGACTGCACCCAACCGATATGAACGAACTGCGCCAGTGTAACCGGAAGCATAATAATGGAAGAAGCGAAAATGATCGGGATAACACCTGCCTGATTGACTTTCAAAGGCAGGAATGTGGAATGTCCGCCGTACATTTTACGGCCAACAACACGTTTTGCGTATTGGATGGACACCCTTCGCTGTCCTTCATTGACCTCGATGACCATAAGGATCATGCCAAGGGCAATGATAACAAAGAGAAGAAGCTGGAACGGACTGATCGTCCCAATCTTCAGGTATTCAATGACTGTGGAAATGGCTTCCGGAAAACGCGCCACAATACCACAGAAAATAATAAGAGAAATACCATTACCGATGCCGTGCTCGGTGATCTGCTCGCCGATCCACATCAGAAGGCATGTGCCTGCTGTCAGAACTACGATAATGAATCCGAAATAAAGCCAGCTGTTATCCACCAGTGCATGATTGATACGCAGTGCGTAAGTCATGCCGAAAGCCTGCACGACAGCAAGGAAAATCGTGAAGTATCTTGTGACTTTCTGGATCTTCTTATACCCTTCCTGCCCGTCTTTCCGCCATTCTTCCAATGTGGGAATAACGGAAGTCAGAAGCTGCATAATAATGGAAGAGTTGATGTATGGGGTAATACTCATGGCAAAAAGTGAAAATTTGCTCAGAGCACCGCCGGAGAACAGATCCAGAAACCCAAAGAGATTTCCTGATGAAAAGAGACTTTCTAAAATAGATGTATCTACTCCGGGAACCGGAATATGTACGCCAAGACGGAACACGAAGAACATCACCATCGTAAAGAGAATGCGATCCTTCAATTCCTTATTGGCGGCAAAGTTTGCGAAGGCAGATCCCATATCAGATCACCTCTACTTTTCCACCTGCTGCTTCAATTTTCTGTTGTGCGGACTTGGTGAATCCCTGCGCTCTTACATCAAGAGCCTTGGTCAGTTCTCCATTGCCCAAAATACGGACGCCATCGAGAACATTTTTAAGAATACCGGCTTCTACAAGAGCTGCCGGATCTACAACAGCTTTATCTTCAAAGCGGTTCAGCTGTTCTACGTTAACAACAGCATATTTATCAGCGAAAATATTCTTGAAGCCGCGTTTCGGGAGTCGGCGGTACAGAGGCATCTGGCCGCCTTCAAATCCTGGACGGACGCCGCCACCGGTTCTTGCATTCTGCCCTTTGGCTCCGCGGGTGGACTGTTTGCCCATGCCGGAACCTATGCCACGACCTACACGACGACGTGCTCTTTTGGAACCTTCAGCCGGTTTCAGTTCATGCAGTTTCATTCGTGCACCTCCTTTTATTCAGCTTCTTTACATTCAACCAGATGACGAACGGCATGTACCATGCCTTGAATCTGGGGGGTGAGTTCCTTCACTACAGAGGAATTGGTCTTCTTCAGACCGAGAGCTTTCACTGTAGCGATGTGCTCGGGTTTGGAGCCGATCACACTTTTCTTGAGTGTAATGATAACCTTCATGATCGTTCTCCTATCAGTTATAAATTTCATCAACCGTTTTGCCGCGGAGTGCCGCTACGGTCTGAACGTTTTCCAATTTTGCCATTCCGTCCAAGGTAGCCTTTACCATATTGATCGGATTGGAAGAACCAAGGGATTTGGTGAGAACATTGCGAACGCCTGCCAGCGCAAGCACTGCACGAACCGGACCGCCCGCCTTGATACCTGTACCTTCAGCAGCCGGTCTCATAATAACTTTGCCTGCTCCGTAAATCCCAAGGGATTCATGGGGAATGGTGCCATTCTTCAAAGCAACGTTAATCATGTTTTTCTTAGCATCTTCAACGCCCTTGCGAATCGCTTCCGGAACTTCGGCAGCTTTGCCGAGGCCTGCGCCTACTCTGCCTTTTCCATCACCGACAACTACAACTGCAGCAAAGGAAAAACGACGGCCGCCTTTTACGACTTTAGCAACGCGGTTAATAAAAACGACGTTTTCCTGTAAGTCGGATTCCTGTTTTTCAAATCTTGGCATGTGCTTTCTCCTTTACCTTAAAATTTCAAGCCGGCTTCGCGGGCACCTTCAGCCAGAGCTTTTACTCTGCCATGATATATATTGCCTCCACGATCGAACACTACGGTATCAATACCCTTTGCAAGAGCTCTTTTTGCTACCAGTTCACCAACTGCCCTGGCCGCTTCTATATTGCCACCGTAAGGGAAATCAGCCTTAAATTCTTTATCGAGGCTGTTTGCCGCAACGAGAGTAGTACCGGTCGTATCATCAATCACCTGTGCATAAATGTTCGCCAAAGAACGGAAAACACTCAGACGGGGACGATCAGCAGTACCGGTAATCTTCTGGCGAAGACGCAGGTGGCGGCGAATAACAGCTGTTCTGCTTGCATTTTTACGCATATCTTTCTACCTCCTGTTTTACTTCGTTGCGCCGGTCTTACCAGCCTTACGACGAACGTGTTCGCCGGAATAACGGATCCCTTTGCCTTTATAAGGTTCAGGCCTGCGCCAGTTACGGATTTCAGAAGCAACCTGCCCTACCATTTCCTTATCAGCGCCAGATACGACAATGATAACGGAAGACGGTGTGGAAAGAGTAATTCCTTCCGGAGGGGTAATGATAACCGGATGGGAAAACCCGAGAGCCAGCTTCAGATTCCGCCCCTGCATCTGTGCATTGTATCCAACACCCTGGATCTCCAATTTCTTTTCAAACCCTTGTGTCACGCCGACCACCATGTTATTCACAAGCGTGCGGCATAGACCGTGCAGGGAACGGCTTTCTTTTTCATCATTTGGACGAATAACGTTAACCTGTCCATCTTCTACTTTAACATCGATCGCCGGATTTAATTTACGGCTTAATGTGCCTTTCGGACCTTTTACGGTGACAGTATGTCCGTCAATCTTGACTTCCACACCTGCCGGAACCGCAATCGGTTTTTTGCCAATTCTTGACATTTTATACCTCCAACGGATTACCAGACATATGCAAGGACTTCTCCGCCAAGACCCTCTTTACGAGCAGCCTTGTCCGTCTTGATGCCCTTGGATGTGGAAATAATTGCAATACCAAGCCCGCCGAGAACCTTTGGCAGTTCTTCATGCCCTGCATATACACGCAGGCCCGGCTTAGAAATTCTCTTCAGACCTTTGATGACCTTTTCACGGTTTGCACCGTACTTCAGTACAACACGCAATACCTGATGGCCTTCTACTTCGATCTGTTCAACATTCTTAATAAAGCCTTCATTCTTCAAAATTTCAAGCACAGCGGCCTTAATTTTAGAAGCAGGCATATCTACTTTTTCATGATATGCATCGTTCGCATTACGGATACGGGTAAGCATATCCGCAATCGGATCGGTTGTTACCATTATTTAATCCTCCTCCCGAAATCTCGATTACCAGCTGGCTTTTCTCACGCCCGGGACTTCTCCGCGGTATGCCAGATCTCGGAACTGATTACGGCAGATTCCGAATTTACGCATAAAGCCGTGGGGACGGCCGGTCAGTTTGCAACGGTTATGCAGACGTGTCGGGGACGCGTTGCGCGGAAGCTTGCTGAGTGCTTCATAGTCTCCGGCTTCTTTTAACGCCTGACGTTTAGCTGCAAATTTCTGAGCGCAAAGTTCTCTCTTTTTTTCGCGTTCCAACATAGACTTTTTCGCCATATTGTCCTCCTGCTTACTTCTTAAACGGCATTCCGAACTGTTTCAGCATTTCACGTGCTTCTTCATCGGTTTTAGCCGTTGTGACTATGATAATATCCATCCCGCGGATTCTGTCGATTTTTTCATAATCAACTTCGGGGAAAATCAGCTGTTCTTTAACACCGAAAGCATAATTGCCGCGGCCGTCAAAGCTCTGTGCGCTGATACCACGAAAATCGCGGACACGGGGAAGTGCAATATTGATCAGGCGATCAAGAAATTCATACATCCTTTCGCCGCGAAGTGTTACTTTGCAGCCAAGAGGCATGCCTTCACGAATCTTCCATGCCGCCAGAGATCTGTGCGCTTTACAAATCAAAGGCTTCTGTCCTGTGATAGCCGCAAGATCAGACGCAGCAGCATCAACCGCCTTTGAATTCTCCGTAGCTTCTCCGACGCCAATGTTAATGACAATCTTTTCCAGCTTCGGAATTTCCATCTCATTCGTGTAGCCGAATTTTTCACGAAGGGATTTTCTGATTTCTCCCTTGTACAAATCATTTAATCTGGACACTTGTTATCCTCCCTTCCCGCTTACTTTGCATTGTCTAAAACAGCGCCGCTCTTTACAGCCGCTCTGACGTAGGTACCATCTTTTTGCTGTACTTTTTTAATGCGGGTTGGTTTCTTTGTTTCCGGATCCAGTATCATGACTTTGGATACGTTGATCGGGGCCTCTTTTTCAATAATTCCGCCCTTAGGATTTGCCTGTGTCGGCTTGGTATGTCTCTTAACAACATTGACCCCCTCAACGACAACACGGCCTTTCTTTGGCAGAGCCGCTGTAATCTTGCCCTGCTTGCCTTTATCTTTACCGGAAATGACAACTACTGTGTCACCGGTCTTTACGTGCAGTTTCTGACTCATGTTTGCCTCCTATCAGAGCACTTCCGGAGCCAGGGAAATGATCTTCATGAAATCTCTTTCACGGAGCTCTCTTGCTACCGGTCCAAAAATACGTGTTCCTACCGGGCTCTTGTCATCTTTAATAATGACAGCTGCATTTTCATCGAAGCGGATATGGGAACCGTCCGCACGGCTCACACCGCTTACCGAACGAACCACAACAGCCTTAACTACCTGGCCCTTCTTTACAACGCCACCGGGTGATGCATCTTTGACTGTAGCAACTACGACATCGCCGATATTTCCGCTTCTGCGGAAAGAACCGCCCAGAACTTTGATAACCAGGATGTTCTTAGCACCGGTATTATCTGCAACGTTGAGTCTGCTTTCCTGCTGAATCATCGTGCCAATCCTCCTATAAAACTATATTATTAATCCTGACGGGCAACGATTTTCTCGACTCTCCAACGCTTGTCACGGGACAGCGGGCGGGTTTCGACAATGCGGACGGTGTCACCGACGCGGCATTCGTTGTTTTCGTCATGCGCTTTGAACTTGGTTGTAGATTTAAGAGCTTTTTTGTAAAGCTTATGGGGAACCTTGCGTTCGACAGCAACTACGACAGTTTTATCCATCTTGTCGCTTACGACAATTCCCTGGCGCACTTTGCGCAGATTTCTTTCTTCTGCCATGAGATCCTCCTTATGGAATAACCGTTATGCCTTTTTGGCAGCCTTCAATTCGTCTTCACGCTGAACGGTCTTGATTCTTGCAATATCCTTCTTTACCTCATGGATACGCATCGGGTTTTCAAGCTGACCGGTAGCGAGTTGAAAACGAAGGTTGAACAGTTCTTCCTTTAAGCCGGCAACCTTTTCATTTCTTTCGGCAGTGCTCAGGTTACGAATTTCATTGACCTTCATTTTATTCACCTGCCACTTCTTGACCTTTAACTACAAATTTTGTTTTAATCGGCAGCTTGTTGCTTGCAAGACGCATAGCCTCTTTTGCTGCTTCCGCCGGGATACCGCCCATTTCAAACATAACACGGCCCGGTTTTACTACGGCTACCCAGTATTCCACAGAGCCCTTGCCGGACCCTTGGCGGGTACCGATCGGTTTGGATGTTACCGGTTTGTCCGGGAAAATCTTAATCCATACCTTGCCGCCACGTTTGGTATAACGTGTCATGGCAATACGTGCAGCCTCAATCTGGCGGCTGGTAATCCAAGACGGTTCCATTGCTACCAGACCGAATTCGCCGTAAGTTACAGTGTTTCCACGATGTGCTCTGCCTTTCATGCGACCGCGGAACTGCTTACGGTACTTTGTACGCTTCGGAATTAACATCAGGAATCACTCCTTTCAGTACGTTCTTCATTTCTCGGTCTGCGTTCACGACGATCGCCTCTGCGGCCGCCTCTTCTATTGCCGTTTTCATGGCGGTTTCCGCGATCTTTGCTTGTGCGGATATTTTCATTTTCATCGACAGTCTGTCCCGGGGCAAGCTCGCCCTTATAAATCCAGACTTTAATACCGATAGCACCATAAGTGGTGTGTGCCGTAGCTACCGCATAGTCGATATTTGCACGCAGTGTCTGCAGCGGAATAGAACCTTCACGGTAACTTTCACTACGGGCGATTTCAGCGCCACCGAGACGACCGGATACCGTAACTTTAATTCCCTTAGCCCCCATACGCATGGTTCTGCCGACAGCCTGCTTAACAGCACGGCGGAAACCGATACGTCTTTCCAACTGGGAAGCGATATCTTCACCAACAAGGATAGCGCTCATATCTTTGGATTTAATTTCAAGGATATCAATATCGACTTCTTTGTCGGTAACAGTGGCAAGCGCCTTTTTGATATCCTCAATACCTGTGCCGCCGCGGCCAATGACCATGCCCGGCTTAGCTGTGTAAATGGCAATTTTTATTCTTGTTCCGACACGCTTAATGCCAATCTTGGAAATACCTGCCACAAACAGGTGCTTCTTTAAAAACTGGCGGATTTTCGCGTCTTCCACAAGCAGTGCAGCATAATCTTTTTCTGCAAACCATTTGGAATCCCAGTCATTGATCACGCCTACACGCATTCCATGCGGATTAACTTTCTGACCCAAAACGTTTCCCTCCTTCGATTATTCTCTTTCAGAAACCTTTACCGTCAGTGTGCTGGTACGTTTCATAATCCCGAAAGCCTGTCCACGAGAACGTGGGTGCACGCGCTTCATGATCGGACCTGCATCTACAAAAATTGTAGAAATGTAAAGACTGTCAATATTCATATTGTTGTTGTTTTCTGCATTTGCCATAGCACTTCTCAGCGCCTTTTCGACGACAGAAGATGCCGCTTTCGGCGTGTTGCGCAGAATAGAAAGTGCTTCACCGGCACTCTTGCCGCGAATGAGGTCAGCCACAATGCGAACCTTACGGGGAGAGATGCGGATGTTTCTTGCAATAGCCTGTACTTCCATCTTAATCCCCCCTATTATTTATCGCTCTTATTATGACCCTTAAATGTACGGGTCGGAGCAAATTCGCCAAGTTTATGGCCAACCATATCTTCTGTGATATACACCGGCACGTGTTTCCTTCCATCGTGAATCGCAATTGTATGACCTACGAAACTCGGCAGGATGGTAGAAGCACGAGACCAGGTTTTAATAATTTTCTTTTCTTCCGATGCGTTCATGGCATCAATCTTTTTCAAAAGAGAGAATGCGACAAACGGACCTTTTTTTACGGATCTGGACACTTTTACTCCTCCTTATCTTACTTGCGTCTCTTAACAATCAGTTTAGTGGACGCTTTCTTGTTGTCGCGGGTCTTTACGCCGTATGCAGGCTTACCCCACGGTGTAACAGGACGCTTACGTCCGACAGGAGATTTGCCTTCGCCGCCGCCATGGGGATGATCGTTCGGGTTCATGACTACGCCGCGGTTAGCGGGACGAACACCGAGCCAGCGGTTTCTTCCTGCTTTACCCAAGGTAATATTTTCATGATCCTCATTACCAACGACCCCGATGGTGGCACGGCAGCGAATGTGTACTTTGCGAAGCTCGCCGCTGGGGAGACGAAGAAGGGCATGATCACCTTCTTTTGCCATCAGCTGGGCGCTTGCGCCTGCAGAACGAACCATCTGTCCGCCCTTGCCGATTTTCAATTCCACATTATGTATCACAGTACCAAGAGGAATATTGATCAGCGGCAGGCAATTGCCGATTTTAATATCGGATTCCGGACCGCTGGTAACGATGTCTCCCACCTTCAATCCCTTTGGCGCAAGGATATAGCGCTTCTCACCATCTGCATAGTGCAGGAGCGCGATACGGCAAGTACGGTTCGGATCATATTCAATTGTTGCCACCGTAGCCGGAACATTGTCTTTCATTCTCTTGAAATCAATGATTCTGTACTGACGTTTATGACCACCGCCCTGATGGCGGACTGTCATCTTGCCGGAGCCATTGCGACCACCATGGTTATGAACAGGAGCCAGAAGAGATTTTTCCGGTTTATCTGTTGTAATTTCCTCAAAGGTAGATACGGTCATCTGGCGGCGTCCGGGGGTGTACGGTTTAAATGATTTATAAGCCATTTATATTACTCCTCCCTTAACCTTCAAAGAGTTCAATCGCTTCACCCGGCTTGAGTGTAACGACTGCCTTCTTCCAATCGCTGCGGCGCCCCTGTGTGCGGCCCATACGTTTTAACTTGCCTTCATAACGCATGGTATTCACAGCCTGTACCTTTACCTTGAAAATCTGTTCCACCGCCTGGCGGATTTGGATCTTTGTAGCAGCAAGCGGTACGCGGAATGTATATTTGCCCTGTTCCATCAGAGCGGTAGATTTTTCCGTCACAATCGGGCGGATGAGGATGTCACGAGCTTCCATTATGCGAGTACCTCCTCAATCTTCTTTACTGCGTCCTGTGTCAGGAACAATTTAGTGTAATGAACGATATCATAAATATTGAGACCGCTCGGAGCGTATGCTTTTACGCCAGGAATGTTGCGGGCGCTCAGTACGGTGTTTTCAGAAGCAGTGCCTCCGTCAACAATCAGCGCTTTACCATCAACATTAAACGCGGCCAGGAATTTTACGACTTCCTTTGTCTTCGGCGCATCAAAGTTGATCGCATCGACAACAATCAATTCGTTGGCACGGAGCTTTTCACTCAGCGCGGATTTAACGGCCAGCTGACGTGCTTTTCTTGTCATGTCTTTCGCATGGCTTCTCGGTGTCGGTCCAAAGACGGTGCCGCCGCCTACCCACAATGGGGAGCGGATAGATCCGACTCTGGCACGGCCTGTGCCTTTCTGCTTCCAGGGTTTTCTGCCGCCGCCGCGTACAAGGCCTCTGGTCTTTGTGGCATGGGTGCCGAGGCGTTCGTTTGCCATCTGACGCACCACTGCCTGGTGAATAACAGCTTCGTTGTATTCTACACCGAATACGCTGTCATTCAGCTCTATCTCACCGGCTGCCGCGCCGGCAGTGTTATACAGTGTTACTTTCGGCATTGAGATGTTCCTCCTTACAATAAGAACAATTTTCTGTTGTTCCGGACAATATTATTTGGAAGACTTAACTGCAGTCTTCACCATGACGAGACTTCCCTTGGCGCCGGGAATCCCGCCTTTAACCAGCAGAATGCTGCGGTCCGTGTCAACTCTCACCACTTCCAGGTTCTGAACTGTCACGCGATCGCCACCCAGCTGTCCAGGCATTTTTTTGCCTTTGAACACCTTTCCGCCGCCGCCGGACATACGCGCACCCAGAGATGCGGTCTGGCGATGATTTTTGGAGCCGTGGCTTTCAGGTCCACGCTGGTGATTCCAACGCTTAATCGTACCGGCGAAGCCTTTACCTCTGCTGATGCCGATTACGTCCACGAATTCGCCAGCAGCGAAGATATCAGCAGCCAGAGTTTGGCCCACCGTGTATTCCGGCTTTTCAGCCAGTCTGTATTCACGGAGATATTTAACCGGATCAATACCGGCTTTTTCAAACTGCCCCTTAACCGGTCTGGTTAAATGTTTTTCCTTGACAGCGCCGTATCCGATTTGTACAGCATTGTAACCGTCAGTCTCAACAGTCTTTACACCTGCGACAACATTCGGGAGAACTTCTACAACAGTAACCGGAACGAGGTCGCCGTTTTCAGCAAACACCTGAGACATTCCTAATTTTGTTCCCAAAATAGCTTTAGACATCTTTGCACCTCCTTACACTTTAATTTCAATGCTGACGCCGGCCGGAAGTTCCAGTCTCATCAGCGCGTCTGCCGTCTTTTTAGACGGATCAAGGATATCAATCAGCCTCTTGTGGATACGCATTTCAAACTGTTCACGGCTGTCCTTGTTGACATGCGGAGAACGAAGAATGGTATACACATTCTTCTCGGTAGGGAGCGGAATCGGCCCTGAGACTGTGGATCCTGTTCTTTTGGCAGTTTCCACGATTTTCGCCGCACTCTGATCAATCGCTTTGTGATCATAGCCTTTCAGGCGAATTCTGATTTTTTCCTGTTTCGACATACTACTTAACCTCCTCGTTCATTTCATGAATGAACTGCTCCGTGGAAATTCCCCTGCATGGCAGGCCACCTTCCACTTCATAGTTTCTTGAACGGAGTTCAGGCGTTTTTTCGTAAACATCCTGAAACGTTCAGCCTTTAAATAATACTATTATTTTCTCATTGCCGCAACCATTTTATAAAAAATTTATTTTTATCCCTGAGCCTTCAATTCATCCGATAAGCACTGGTTTTTATTACATCTATTTTCATGAATATATCAAAAACACGCCTCCGTGTGTGTACTACCTTGCTCTAAAATTCCATAATTTTTTATAAACTAAGATACATTCACTTTATATTTTGCTTTTTGACAAGATCGAACACTTTTATTTATTTCTTTATCCTTTTATATACTTCTATTTAATATATAAAGAGATTTTTTCTGAGAACCACTCCTCTTTTGAATACGTTCATACATAAAAGAAGGCAAAAAGACCGCAAGGTATTCCCTCACGGCCTCATTTCATAAATCCGGTTTTACAGATCCAAGTTGCTTACATTCTTTGCATTGTCTTCGATAAACTTACGACGAGGCTCCACTTTGTCTCCCATAAGAATGGTAAAGAGACGGTCTGCTTCCACAGCATCAGTCAGTTCCACTTTCAGCATGACACGCTGCTCCGGGTTCATGGTGGTATCCCAAAGCTGCTCAGGGTTCATCTCCCCAAGACCTTTGTATCTCTGAATCGCACAACCGTCACGGCCGATTTCATTCAACAATTTATCCTGTTCCACATCATCATAAGTATAGTACTTCTGGCGTCCTTTACGCACCTGGTAGAGCGGCGGCTGGGCTATATATACATGGCCTTCGGTAATAAGGGGTTTCATGTACCGATAGAAGAAAGTCAGAAGCAGTGTACGGATATGGGCACCGTCAACATCGGCATCGGTCATGATGATGATTTTATAATAACGAAGTTTTTTAATATCGAAATCTTCCGCCACCCCTGTGCCGAAAGCGGTAATCATAGTACGGATGGCATCGGAATTCAGCACCTTATCCAGTCTTGCTTTTTCCACATTCAAAATTTTGCCACGGAGTGGAAGAATCGCCTGATAACGCCGATCACGGCCCGATTTGGCAGAACCGCCCGCGGAATCACCTTCGACGATATAGATTTCCGTGAACTTTGGATCTTTCTCCGAGCAATCGGCCAATTTGCCGGGAAGGCTGGAAACTTCGAGCGCATTCTTACGGCGTGTCAGTTCTCTTGCCCGGCGTGCCGCTTCTCTCGCGCGATTGGCCGTAATGGATTTGGAAATAATTTCTTTGGCTTCCGCCGGATGTTCTTCCAGATAGGTACGGAGTCCGTCGGAAACAATAGTATCCACAATCCCCTTGACGTCCTGATTGCCTAACTTCGTCTTTGTCTGCCCCTCAAACTGGGGATTCGGAACCTTGACGGAAATGACACAGGTCAGCCCTTCACGGACATCATCACCGGACAGGTTTTCTTCATTGGGTTTCAGCAAATTATTGGAACGGGCATAATCGTTAATGGTGCGTGTCAGCGCATTGCGGAAACCGGTGAGATGCATGCCGCCCTCCACCGTATTGATATTATTGACAAAGGTGTACATGGACTCACTGTATCCCGCCTGGTACTGCATGGCGATATCCACAATAACACGGTCTTTTTCTCCCTCGAAAGAAATGACGCCGGGATCCACCAGATCTTTTCCTTCATTCAGGAACTTAATGAATTCCACAATACCGCCGGCATAACAGAATACATCCTGATGAGTCGCACCGTCACGGACATCGGTCAGTGTAATGGTGAGGCCTTTATTCAGAAACGCCAGTTCACGCATACGGACTTTCAGTGTATCATAATCGAAATCGGTGCCTTCTTTAAATATTTCTCCGTCCGGCTTGAAGGTTACCTGCGTCCCTGTTTCCGTTGTCTCCCCAAAAGTCTTCATGTGCTGGGTTACAACACCGCGGGCAAGCTTCATCTCATGGAAATGCCCTTCTCTCTTTACGGTGACCGTCGTCCATTCAGACAGCGCCGTAACAACGGAAATACCTACACCATGCAGGCCGCCGGAAATCGGATACCCGTCGCCGCCGAATTTACCGCCCGCATGGAGAACAGTGAGAACGACTTCCATCGCCGGTTTCCCCGTTTCATGGAGCCCTGTCGGTATGCCGCGGCCGTTATCGGTAATCGTACAGCTCCCGTCATCATTCAAAGTGACCTCGATATGGGTGCAGAAACCGGCAAGGGCTTCATCAATACTGTTATCTACGACTTCATACACCAGATGATGCAGACCGCGGGCAGAAGTGGAACCGATATACATTCCCGGACGGAGACGAACCGCTTCCAGACCTTCCAGCACGCGTATATCCTTCGCGCCGTAATCGCTTTTCCCATTTTCACCGGCATGATGCGCCTGTATTTCGTGGATTTCCTCGCTCATAAAATCTCCTTAAAAGGCGGCAGTCAAAAAATGAACTGCCACTACATTCTTTTATTATTTCATCTATTTATATTCATACAAAGAAATTATACCACAAAATGCATTTCCCCGCATAAAGTCCGCAGGTGGCTTGCCGTCTGCCCCTGTTCCTTTCTCTCCCGTATGGTAGAATGAATGAAAGAACTATATTGTATTTGGATAAGGAAACGGCAATGAAAAAACTTTTATTTTTCATACTTATACTTTGCGCTGCAGGGTACTGGGGAATCCGTGAAGGAAACTCCTCTGTCAAAGATTTTTCCCCGCCGCGGGCAGCATCGAAATCCGAACCCCGCCGCACAGAAAAAAACTGGCTTGAAGAACTCACCGGCCGGATCGGTACGCTTATTACCACGCCCGCCGTAGAAGAAGGGAAATCAAATCCGTCTCTTTCACCGGATACGGAAAACAGCAAAAAGGACTCTTCTCTTTCCACGGTAAAAGAAAAGCTCGGAAACATTCTTCATTTTAAAGAATCTCTCGAAGCACGGGTAGACAGAAATAAGTTCATTTCCCAAAAGGAAATTCCTGATCTCCTGAAAAAAGGAATCATCGCCACCGAGGACCGCCGCTTCTACGAGCACGGCGCCATAGATCCTATCGGCATTACCAGAGCAGCTGTCACAAACTACTTCGCAGGGCGTACCCTGGAAGGCGGCAGTACCATTACGCAGCAGACAGTAAAAAATATTTTTCTTTCTAACGACCGGACCATCCTTCGTAAAATGGAAGAACTCGCTCTTGCAGTCCAGCTGGAAAAATATTATACGAAAGACCAGATTCTTGAACTCTACCTCAATACAATTTACTTCGGCCATGGTGCCTATGGGCTCAAGGAAGCGAGCCTCACATACTTTGGGAAAGAGCCAAAAGATTTGGATCTTTCCCAATGTGCTATGCTTGCAGGACTCCCCCAAGCCCCCAGCGCCTATGACCCCATTGACCATCCGAAAGAAGGAGCACAGCGCATGACTGTCGTCCTCACACTTATGGCGCAGCAGGGATATATCTCTCCGGAAGACGCCGCAAAGGCAGCCATGAATTTATGGCTGAAATAAATCCAATACAAAAACCATTTCTCCCTATACAGGAAAGAAATGGTTTTTTAATCGTTTATTACAGAATGGCGTGGGCAATGACGAAGCTCATGCCGCAGGCGCAGATAACGCCAATCAGTCCGGGGAGCATGAAACTGTGGTTCAAAACGAACTTCCCGATTCTTGTCGTACCGGAACGGTCAAAGCCGATACATGCCAGGTCGGACGGATACGTCGGCAGGAAGAAATAACCGTAGCATGCAGGAAGGAAAGACATAACCATGACCGGATCCATGCCTAGACTAAGCGCCATAGGCATAACGATAGCAACCGCCGCCCCCTGCGAATTTACAAGTTTGGAAGTAAAGAACAGGACCAGGCCATACGTCCATGGGTGCTGGGTCACCACAGAACCGAGGAATGTTTTCAGAACACCCATGTGGCTTGCAAAGTAAGTATCAGCCATCCATGCGACACCGTAAACGGAAACAAGAGCCACAATGCCCGCACGGAATACCTGGCTGTTCCCCACTTCCTTCGCTTTCGTTTTGCAGGCAAAGAGAATGAGGGCGGAAACAAAAAGCATCACCATCTGGATAACGGTAGTCATAGAGATAGCAGCCATCTTTCCCTTCGCATTCGGGAAATGCGGGAGCAAATCCGGGAAGTTGCCAAGAATGGCAATGCAGATAATCCCTATGAGGAAAATCCCCGTCGCATGATAATAGGAAGACGGCAGTTCACGCCCCTGCAAAGTTTCATTGTCACCGTAGATATACTCTTTTTGTTCAGGATCCTTTATCATTTCCTGGAATGCTTCGTCTTTTTCTAAATCCCTGCCGCGTCTATAACTGTAAAAAGCCGCGCAGAGAACACCAAAAAGCGTAGCGGGAACGGAGATGGACAAAATCTGGAGCAGTGAATAATTCTGCCCTGCAGCCGCCATGAATCCGACAATGGAAACAACAGCAACAGAAACGGGAGAAGCGGAAACCCCCATCTGGGACGCGACCGAAGAAACCGCCATCGGACGTTCCGGACGGATATTCTGCTTAATAGAAATATCGTAAATGATCGGGAACATCGTATAAACGACATGGCCCGTGCCGCATAAAACGGTAAGGAACCATGTAGTCACCGGAGCAAGAATAGTAATGTGCTTCGGATTATTGCGGAGAAATTTTTCCGCATACTTCAGCATAACTGTAAGACCGCCGGAAGTCTGCAAAAACCCCGCGCAGGTTACAACGGCCAGGATAGTGAGCATGACGCCGATGGGTGGTGTGCCCGGCTTGTAGTGAAATACAAAAGTATACAGCATAAGGCCGATGCCGCTGATAACAGCCAGCCCAATCCCCCCGTGCCGTATGCCGAGGAACAGACAAACAAGCAATACTGCAAATCCCAATACCATTTCCATAATTAAAAAGCCCCCTCAATAATATACGTTTATTCATCAATAATACGACTTAAAGTATATATTATTATTCTTAAATATCAAATATTTATTTGTCATATGAAATCATTTTTCCATGACTAATTCACATCATTTAAAAGATCTTTCTCCAAAATAAAAGCCCTTATCCGGTTGAGTAAGAGTTTTCTGTTGATCAATCTCCCGTAATAAGAATATTACCCGTCTGAAAAACTGCATCCTCCGCTTCAGGAATATAAAGTTTCACAGTATGCTGTCCGACTTCTATTTTCTCTGTTTTTGTAATTACTTCTTTGCTTTCTATTATATATGCCTCCTGTGCTGATACATCCCGGCAGTCCTTATTTTTAGTGTTATAATAGAAATAACATATGTTTGTTTTAGAAATATAAGGAGGTTCTCATGGATTACAAAATGATCAGACTGGAACAGACAGAAGGAATTGCTGTCATTACCCTCGATTATGCGCCCACGCTGAATGCTCTCGACATGAACATGTCTCTCGAACTGGAAGATGCCCTCAAAAAAGCGGAAACGGATCCCGACGTAAAAATCGTTGTCATCACAGGCGCAGGCCGTGCATTTTGCGGCGGCGGCGATATCCGCTATATGAAAGCCCACTGTAAGGAGCCGGACTTCGCCAAAGAATCCATGGGGCCCCTGGCTAAAAAATTATCTGAAATCGTTTTATACATAAAAAAAATGTCGAAAATCGTTATCTGTGCCGTAGCGGGAGCAGCGGCAGGCGGCGGTGCGAATCTTGCTTTCGGGTGTGATTTCATTTTTGCCGCAGACAATGCTAAATTCCTTCAGGCCTTTGTAGGCATCGGCCTCTGCCCCGATACCGGCGGCGTATACATGCTCCCCCGCATGATCGGCACACACCGCGCCTTTGACATGTTCGTCACAGGCCGTCCCGTTGATGCAAAAGAGGCATTCCAAATCGGCCTCATCAAGGAAATAACTGCAAAAGAAGACCTCCTTCCGAAAACGATGGCTTTCGCAAAAAAACTGACAAAGGGTCCCGCCCTGGCATACAGAAACATGAAGAAACTGATGTTTGAAAGCATGTACAAAGATTTTGAAACCTTTATGGCGGCAGAAGAAATTTATCTTGGCCAGTGCTCGTCAAGCGAAGATTTCAAAGAGGGGATTACAGCATTCCTTGAAAAACGCCCCGCGGACTTCAAGGGAAAGTAATAATTACACCACACCGTTTTATAAAAAAACAAAAATAGCTGCCGGTCTCGGAATACCGCGAACAACTTCTGTCAGCCGGGTATCGGTTACCAACTCACAGCCAACAGATTATGAACTCCGATATCCTTTCCTGCAGGCACTGACGCTTGCCCGCTGTGCTATAATGTATGCATTCCTTCGGACTTTCACTCCGCTGAGATTGACAGGATATTTCCTGCGAATGATGGTTTGGGTATTTCAAAAGGAAATGCCTGCAGAAAGGATTCTTCCATGACAGAAAAAAAGAAAGTCGTTGTCGCCATGTCCGGCGGTGTCGACAGTACATTGACGGCGCGCCTGTTGCAGGAGGCGGGGTACGATGTGTACGGCGCCACTATGAATCAGTTTGACGGGCAGGATTTAACAGAGGCGCAGGAAATGGCTGACTTCCTCGGTATCCCCCATAAGGTCATTGATGTACGGAAAATGTATCAGGACGTAGTGCTGTCCTATTTTGTGGATTCTTACAAAAACGGCATCACGCCGAATCCCTGTATGATGTGTGATTTTAAAATTAAGTTCGGTTTTTTTTATGACACTGTCCGTGCTTACTTTGATTGTCCTTACTTCGCCACGGGACATTATGCGCGGATCACTTATGACGGTACCCGCGGAAAGTACCAGGTAGAAAAGGCCGCGGATATCGCCAAAGACCAATCCTACATGATGTACCACCTGACACAGGACCAGCTTGCCCATATCCTTTTCCCCCTCGGCCGCATGTATAAAAAAGATACCCGCCGTATATCTGAAGAAAAAGGACTCCCTACTTATAACAAAGCAGAATCGCAGGATATCTGTTTCCTGACCAGTGAAAAATCGTATGCCGAATTTTTGCAGAATCATGCGCCTGAAGCGTTCCGCCCGGGAAATATTATAGACACAAAGGGACGTATTCTCGGAAGGCATAAGGGACTCCCTTTTTATACCATCGGCCAGCGGAAAGGACTGGGAATCGCGGCACGGACGCCGCTTTATGTTGTTTCCCTTCATGCGGGAAAGAACCGGGTCATCGTCGGTTCCAATGATGACCTTTTCCGTTCCGGCCTTCTGACAAACGAGCTGGACTTCACCGATGGTACACCGCCCTCGCAGCAGTTCCGGTGCCTGGCTAAAATACGTTACGGTATCCGTGTCCATGACTGCACCGTGACTCTGGACGATCACGGCAGGGCCGTCGTGAAATTTGATGAGCCGCAGCGGGCAATTACCCCTGGCCAGTCCGTCGTCTTTTATGAAGAAGACCATCTGCTCGGCGGCGGTACCATCATGAAAGCATTATAAATTGAATTGAATTGAATGCCTGCCGCAAAGAGCACACCATTGAAAAAGCAGAAGGAGTAATCCCCCTGCTTTTTATTTTGTTCTCATAAAAAGAAATCCCTGCACAGTACTGCCGCTGTCAGAAAGCCGGCCAGGCATACATAAAAAGCCCCTCCGGACTGCCGTGGCAATGTTACAGCAGGGATGCGATCAACGGTTTTCGGCACAGCGGTTGTTCTCTCAAGTTTCCGCTTCGGATAAGGAACAGATTCCGTCAGCCGGTCTTCAGATATCATGATTTTCCATCTTTTTACCTTTTCTATATGCCTGCTGTTTCCGCAGACATTGTCAAGAAAACAGCCGAGCAGCGCCAAAGCAGTTTCCTTTTCTCCTTTTTTATAAAAAAGGATCGCTTCATTGACATATTCCTCAAAAAATATTTCCACTGCATCGGGAAGTCCTTCATGGTGAAGCATGGCATAAAAAGGAGAAACTGCTTTCCCGTAGACTTTCATTTTTTCTTCCGTCAATAAAAGACCTTGCAGAGGATACATTTCCGCCAGCCGAAGGGCATATCTTAAATCCCGGGAAAGCGCCGCCACTTCCGCTTTTGTCTTTTCCTCATACAGGGAAAGAAAACGGGTCAGTGCCATACCGCAGGGCACATCCGTTTTACCGAGAGCGGTCAGAAATCTGCCAAACCTTTCCGCATTCAGCCGTCCGGCAGCCACCCCCATTTCCCACAAAAGTTCTTCTTTCCGAATGTCCAGAGGAAACAGCTCTTTAATCGGAGGAAACCCGCCTATCTTCCGATCCGCCTCTATGCGCGCCAAGACTTCGTTCGTATCACTGGCAGGATACAACCGGATAATCGTTTCCATGACAGAAAAAGCGTCTTTCCCGCCATTATACAGGTCATGAACCGCAAGCAGCAGTCGCAGTGACGGCGGCAGATTTTCCCGCTTTTCCATGTTTCCTATCCCGCCAATCAAAGAATAGGCACATTCTTTATCCATACCGCAAAGCCAGGATAATTCCGCCCGAAACCGTAAGCGTTCATGAAGCAGACGCTCTTCCGCCATCCGGTACATATGCTTTTCTTCTCTGCTTTTTGCAGCGCCCTGCTTTTCCAACGATGCCGTGCGGATTGCTTCCGCTGTGTCCCTGCTGTGGACACCGAGCAGGTAAAAAGGATTTTCTCTGAAAAACATTCCTCTATTCCTCATGACTGTATTTCTTTTATTCTAATATATACAGGCAAACATAAAAATGCTTTTCCCCTTTGGTATAATTGAAAATATCTATCCCCGTTCCGGCAAATATCCGGTTCTTTTTCAATAGCAGCAGAAAACACAAGGAGGAGCAGAATGATTTGTCCATGGGCTTTAAAAGACGAGTTTTTAAAGACTTATCATGATGAAGAATGGTGCCGTCCCCATCATGATGATACTTACCTTTTTGAGATGCTGGTTCTGGAAGGCGCCCAGGCGGGGCTTTCCTGGTCTACGATTTTGAAACGGCGGGAAGGATACAGAAAAACATTTTTCCATTTTGATATTTCCCGCTGTGCCGGTATGACGGATGAGGAGATGGAAGAAATCGGAAGAACGGCGCCTGTCATACGAAACAGACGAAAAATAAACTCTGTCCGCCAAAATGCTCGCGCCGTCCTCGCCATACAAAAAGAGTGGGGCAGTTTTTCCCGTTACCTCTGGCATTTTACAGAAAATAAGATCATTGTTCATCATCTGCAGGATAACGATGACTTACCTGCCAGTTCTCCTTTATCAGAAAAAATAAGCGCCGATTTGAAAAAGCGGGGCTGCACTTTCGCCGGTCCCGTAATCATTTATTCTTTTCTCCAGGCGGCAGGCATCATCGATGACCATCTGGAAAGCTGTCCTTTCCGTAGTACAAACAGATTCTGATCTTCTCTCACGAAAATATCTTCTGTATTTTATTTCCGTTCCCTGTGATAGAATAAACTATATTTCATTTATGGAAGGTTTTTATGGATCTGCTTGCTTATATCATCATCTGCCCCCTCGTATTTCTTGCAGGCTTTGTCGACGCCGTAGCAGGCGGAGGCGGACTGATTTCCCTCCCTGCCTATATCATCGCGGGGATCCCTGTACACAATTCCATTGCCACAAATAAGCTCAGCTCCTGTATGGGAACCCTTCTCACCACGGGAAAATTCGCAAAAGACGGGCTCATCCCGTGGAAGCCTGCATTGGCAGGAGTCATCTTCGCTTTTGCGGGATCATCGCTGGGTGCCCATATCGCTCTTATTCTTGACGCCCGTATATTCATGACTGCCATGCTTTTCATCCTTCCCGTCACCGCTTTCTATGTGACACGAAAGAAATCCATGGCAGAAAAAGAGCCTTTCCCTTTCCAAAAAACAGTGCTTCTCAGCTGCACTATGGCGTTTGTCATTGGCATTTATGACGGTTTTTACGGCCCGGGCACGGGAACATTCCTCATCCTTCTCCTTATGGGTGTCGCCCATGTCCGCCTGAAAGAGGCGAACGGCATCACGAAAGTTATCAACAGCACGACAAACCTTGCCGCGCTGTTCGTCTTTCTCGCAAATGATGTCGTCCTTCTCTCCCTCGGTCTTGTGGCAGGGCTGTTCAATATGGCAGGCAATTATTTCGGCGCCCGCTACTTTGAAAAAGGGGGCGCGCAAAATGTAAAGCCTGTCATCATCATCGTCCTTACCGTCTTTTTCGCCAAGGTGGTCTATGAATTATTTCTCCGTTAAATGTCCGGCGCTCTTTGTATGAGGGCGTCTTTACTTTTCAAAAGAAAATACCCACGCAAAAGGATCGCGCCGTTACGGACACGATCCTTCTTCTTATCAATGATACTAATATTTACCAATAAATATATCCAACCGGCCGGTACAGATCAGGCAAAAGGAACCCACTTGCCCTCTTTCACCTGCAGTACGTCAAGATCCATTTTCGGATCGCGGTTCGCATCAAATTCAAACTTGCCCGTCGCTCCTTCAAAGCCTTTGATCTGTGCCAGGGTATCACGGAATTTCTTTCGGTCTGTCGTGGTCCCCGACTGTTCCACCGCCTGATGGATCAGGTACATCGCGTCATAAGCCTGGGCGGCGAACTGGTCCGGTTCATGGTTGTACTTTGCTACAAACGCTTTGCGGAAAGCCTGTGCTTTTTCCGTCTGGCGGTCCGCATTCCACGGAGTGGCTACGAGCGTGCCGTCAGCCGCGGCCCCTGCCTGGATAATGTATGCCGGGCTGTTGAAGCCGTTATTGCCGATAATCGGCTGGGTCATTCCCATTTCACGGGCTTTCTTTACAATGAGAGAGCCTTCCTGGTAAAGACCGGCAATCGCGATGACATCCGGATTGGATGCCTGGATTTTTGTGAGCTGCGCGGAGAAGTCGGTATCTTTATCCGCAAAGGTTTCTGTATCGACGACTTCCACGCCCATTTTCTTAAACACTTCCTGATAAATTTCATTTTCACCAACCATCTGGTCGTTGTTATTGGAATACATGACGGCGACCTTCTTAAATCCTAACTTCGCCTGTGCTTTTTCAAGGGTAACAGGAATTGCCAGTTTGCCGGGAATCGCATTACGGAAAATATAATCACCGATGTCGGTAATCTTCGGAGCAGTGGTGCCTGTGCCGAAAGCGACTACTTTGGACTGCTGGGCAATCGGGCCGGCAGCAAACATTTCTCCCGATGTCATCGGGCCTTCTACGGCAAGAACCTTATCCTGCTCGATCGCTTTTTTCATGGCATTGATCGCTTCCGCCTTGACCAGCTTGGTATCGTAGGTTTTCAGATCAATCTTTACTTTTGTTTTCGGATTATTGTTAATTTCCTCCACGGCCAGATCTACGCCTTCTTTCATAGCCACACCGTAAGCAGCGCCGGGACCGGTATAAGCCGTAATAAATCCGATTTTTACAGATGATGCATCAGCCGTTTTTCCTGCCGCGCCATTGTCTTTCTTATTTCCGCCGCAGCCTGCAAAAACAGCGGTTAACGCAGCTGCCGCCAGCACAGCGGCCATTCCTTTTACAAAATTTTTCTTCATCATGTCTCCCTCTTTTTCTCAAAATAAATCGGCAAACATACGCCTTGCAAGAAAACAAAAAACGCCTCACAGGGACTATCCCTGCAGAGGCGCTCACACGCGGTACCACTCCGCTTTTCACTCATGGAAACCGAATCATTCAGGTAATAAAAAATCCCATCTCCGGCCAATGCTGAAGATAGGGGCGAAAATTCCGCGGTACCACCCTACTTTGTTCTTAGAGGTTTCCTATTCGTAACGTGAATGGACGCCCTTTCCTACTCATTTCGGAAAAAGTGCTCGCGAGGGATATGGAATGCTGTTCTCTTCCGGTTTTCACCATCCACCGGCTCTCTGCATGAATTTCACAACAGACCTTTTTGTCTCGTTCATGGCATTTATTTGCTGTAAAAGATATGACATATCATAAGGGAATCCTTTCCCTCTGTCAAGTATTTTTTCAAAAAATTATTTCATCAACTTTCTGAATAGATAATTGCAGAAAGCGCCCTTCACATTATTATGAAAAGCTTCTTTAATGTTTTCAATTCAGGATTGCTTTGAGAAAGGATTCCTTGTCCCATAATGGTTTTCTATTCTTCCCTGATCCCCAAAAAGCAGCTTCTGATTTCTTCTATATTTTTTGTTTTTCCCATTGCCAATGCCAAAAGCAATCTTGCTTTCCACGAAGACAGGCGGCCGCCTAAGATAATCCCGCTGTATTTCATGGAAAGAGCGCTTCCCTCATAGCTGTATTCTTCCTCAACGCTCCCCGAAGGCACTCTTGTCGTCAGGACGATGGGCATTCCTTTTTCCCGCAGATAGAGAACCGCTTCCCTGCATTTCGGCGGGACATTCCCGCAGCCGATCCCGTCAATGACAAGGCCTGCTGCTTTTCCTTCCGCTCCATAAACGATTCCGCCGTCCATCCCTGACCAGCAGGTGATGATCCAAATATTTTCTTCTATTCTATCTGTATGAATCTTTTTATGCTTCACGGGAATGCGTCCGTATTCCACCCGGGATCCGTATACCGTACCGATAGAGCCGTAATGCAGATCACGGAAGGTATCGGGATTGGTGGTGTGGACTTTAGTCACATCCCAGGCTGCATAAATACGGTCTCCCAAACACACGGTGACCCCCTTCCCTATGGATTCGCCAGATGCCGCTGTGCGGACTGCGGCAAGAATATTTGCCGGCCCGTCAGTGCTCAAATCCGAAGCCCCCCGCATGGCACCGGTGACACAGACAGGTTTTTCCGTTTTTAGTACAGCCTCAAGAAAAAATGCCGTTTCTTCCAGCGTGTCCGTCCCATGGGTGATGACAAAACCATCCGCTTGATCTGTATCCGCCAAACGGTCAATCAGTTTCGATAATTCAAACATATCCGCTGCGGTCATCCATCCGCTGGGCTTATTGGAAAATTCCAGCACGTCCACGTCAGCATAATGCGCCAGTCCCGGCACAGCGGCGGCCAGGTCTTTTCCTGAAACAGCCGGTATCAGTCCGCCGGTTTCCCTATCTTTTTTCATGGCTATGGTTCCGCCGGTCGTAATGACCAGAATTTTTTTCATTTTCCACCCTCCGGTAAAGAAATATTTCTTTCATTGTAGCATATGATCCGCCAATACAAACAAGAAAAAGACAGACTGCCCGATTGCAATCTGCCCTCTGTGGAGGCGGTGCCCGGATTCGAACACGGGGATACAGGTCTTGCGGACCATTGCCTTACCGCTTGGCTACACCGCCATAAAAATAACAGTAATAGTATATCGTATTTCTTCGAAAAAGTAAATCTGATTTTATTATTTTCTATGATACGTTTTTATCCATCTTCATAAATTGCAACCTGCATATTATAATGGAAATGATTGATACGTTATTTAAGGAAAGGCTTTCTATGAATTTTACTTACGAGTTTCCTGATATTACCGGATATATCCAAAAAAGCGGCACTTATAAAAAGCCGCGCCGCATCAGCGGACTCCGTCTCGGAGAAAGCAGGACAGCCGTCGAAAAACGTTTCCCCCTTTCTCTCTCCCGCCGTGATGAAGATAAAGATATTGATTACTTTACCGTTTCTATGAAAGAAAAGATTTCTCTCTTTGATGAAGAGGTCGCTTCTCTCGGCTGCAGTTTCGTGAAAGGAGAAGCAGCGCTTCTCTTTGCAGACTTTATTTTTTCTACGGAAGAAATGAGAAACCGTCTGACCTCTCTTTTCGGCGAACCGGCAAAGGTGAACGATGTTTTCCTCTGGACGGACGCGGCAACTTCCATTTTTCTCATGGCAAATGAAAATTCTGCTTCTCTCATTTTGGCGGACACGGCTCTTGAACAAGCTTATATTGATGAAGAGCAGCTGGCAAATTCCGCTGAAATGGAAAATGCCGGGTTCAGAAAAACACTATGGAAGAAATACGGAGATCCCGTGGGCCGCATCGGACAAAAAACATATATTGTCCGCGCTCTTCTTGTGGGAATTCCGACAGCGGCCATGTTTGCCTGTACATGGATACGCCCCGAATTATTTGCAGGCGATGCGAACATTTTCATCATATCTTTCATGGTACTCGGCACACTGGGTTTCGTGTCGCTCATCAGTCTGGCGATACGCCGCCTTTCGGATATTGGTCTTTCCCATTTATACTACTGGGGATTCTTCGGCTTTCTTTTTATAAGCAACCAGGCCGGCGCCAAACTCCTTAGCGATGAGCTTCTTGCCACCCGTATCACAGGTATGTTCTTTTTTGCCGCCGTTACACTCCTTGCTTTTATCCCGGGACAGAAGACAAAAAACAAATACGGACCTGTACCGAAGTAATATTCCTATCCGACCGGCGCAATATAAAACTCCGACTGTCATGGACATCATGGGCCGGAGTTTTATATTGTCTCAAAAATTATTTTGTAATCTTGGCAACAACGCCTGCGCCTACGGTTCTGCCGCCTTCACGGATTGCGAAACGCTGTCCTTCTTCCATCGCTATCGGGGTAATGAGTTTTACGCTCATTTCAATGTTGTCCCCAGGCATGCACATCTCTACTCCTT
>OGRQ01000254.1_pt1 | contig 66877 bp, 57 predicted proteins | sample 1553521 | NCBI WGS metagenome assembly OGRQ01 (sample SAMEA2580088, study PRJEB22360) | human gut metagenome | biome: human gut; feature: human-associated habitat; material: faeces | place: Denmark | collected 2008/2010
GACGGAGTCGTGAGATGACCCCCGCTGGAGTAGCCTAAAAAAACAGGCGATGCAGTGCAAGCTGCGAGCCCGTAAAAAAAGGTAAATCGGCACGCAGGTTAAAAATTGATTCAACAAAAATGATTAACCATCAACAAACACATGTATGTAGTTTTTAAGGTACAAACCTTAATAAATAATCCTCCTTAGCTCAGTCGGTAGAGCATGCGGCTGTTAACCGCAGTGTCGTTGGTTCGAGTCCAACAGGGGGAGTTTTTTTATGCCTGTAAACAGAGTGCTGTTTACAGGCATATTTATATTTTCACATAATATCTGTTTTAACTGAATCGGGCAAGTCTCCTGCGGGATGGCGAATCCTCAATCTGCAGACAAAATCCAGAAATTCAGTTTACTCTCATCATACTCGATCGAGGCTCTTTTTCCTGCAAAAAAATTCTCCAGAACCTGATACATTTCATCAAAATGTCCTTCACATGCACAATTCCCAAGCGGTTCGATCCAACAGAATTGTTTTCCACAAGCATCACGAAGATGAATGCGAAAATGAAGTCCCTGATCTTTAAGTAGTCCATTTAGTTCAATGATATCATTAAAAGAAATACAATACATAAAATCAACCTCCCGTCAAATAATTATTGTGGTTAGAAATATCATAGCAAAGAAAAGAAAAACAGGCAATACAGATGCCGGTTTTCCGACAACAGACTGGAAACTGTTTTCAAATCATGTTAAAATATATACTATAGTAAATTTTGTCAGTTCCCAGACATTTTGGTAATCAGATAAAAAATCATCTGATTCACTTAAGAATAATTATAAGAGAAAGAAGCAGACAGATAAGAATGGAAATATTTGATATCATAGATGAAAACGGAAATCCCACCGGAAAGACCGTAGAACGGAGCATTGCCCATGCAGAGGGAATCCGCCATCGCACTGCGCATATCTGGATCATCCGCCGGAAAAATGGAAGAACAGAGATCCTTCTTCAAAAAAGATCCAGAAACAAGGATTCTTTTCCAGGAAAATTTGATACTTCATCTGCAGGCCACATACAGGCAGGGGATGAACCGTTGGAATCAGCATTGCGGGAACTAAAGGAAGAACTGGGGATACATGCAGTGCCAGAAGATCTGCAGTTTGCAGGAAAATTCCCGATATCTTTTGCCAAAGAATTTCATGGAAAAATGTTCCGGGATGAAGAGATTGCCTTTGTTTATATCTACGATCATCCGGTAGAGATCGATCGTCTTACACTTCAGAAAGAAGAAGTAGAAGAGGTACAGTGGTTTGATCTGGAAGAAACGTATCAGCAGTGCAGACAGCACAGAGATAAATTCTGTGTTCCATTAGGAGGCCTGCAGCTTGTGCGGGAATTCATAAAAAATAACAACAATAACGAATATAAAGGAGAGAAACAGTCATGAGAAAAGATTTTGGTGCAAAACCTTATATCTATCCACAGCCAGTATTAATGATCGCCACATATGGCGAGGATGGCAAACCGGACGTTATGAATGCTGCCTGGGGCGGAATCAGTGATGATAAGGAAATTTCCATCTGTGTCAGTGAGAGTCACAAAACAACCGAAAATATTCTGAAAAAAGGCGCTTTCACAGTAAGCATGGCGGATGTGGATCATATGACAGCCTGCGATTATGTGGGAATTGTTTCCGGAAACAAAGAGCCGGATAAATTTGCAAAAGCCGGATTTACAGCAGAAAAGTCCGAAAAAGTAGATGCCCCCATCATCAAAGAGCTTCCCATCTGTGTAGAATGTAAACTGAAAAGCTACGACAAACAAACCTGCCGTCTGGTTGGTGAGATCGTAAATGTCAGCGTGGACGAACGTGTTCTGGACAAAAACGGAAATGTAGATGTAGCAAAAGCTGCACCGATCACGTTTGATCCGTTTAACAACGCATATATCCGTCTTGGCGAAAAGGTGGGCGATGCTTTTAAAGCTGGAGCTGCATTGAAATAAATAATATTTATGGAAACAAAAAAGTCTCTTTAAGAAGAAAGGATTGAAAAACCTGCCTTCTGGAAGAGACTTTTTTTATAATATTCCAAACTCTTTAACCAAATCAAGTAAGTCCCCTGCGGAGTTGCGAAAAGCAATAAGCAGTGGGTGGGGACTTGCTTGTATCAGGAGGAGTGCAAGCACCTCCTGATAAACTGCGGAGCAGTTATTTGGTGTAGAGCCACGTAGCGAAGCGGATTGCGAATATCCGCTTGACATGCCTGGAAAATCCCGTCCTGATCATTACTTTTTGTTATAAAAGAAACAGCAGATGAAGCTACAGATCATATATGAACATAACAGATTCACGAAAAAACTTCGGATTATTCAGAAATTTCATGCTTGTATGTAAATATACGATATGATAACATAATCCATATATTATTTTTTGTAAAAAACATACAAAAAGGAGGAGCTGCCATGCGCCCAATGAGAGAAAAAATGCATACAGGAGAATTATATCTCCCTAATGACGATGAAATCTTTCAGGATCAGATCAGGAAACTGGACAGGCTTTATGATTTCAATATGACACGCCCTACACAGCTGGATAAAAGAAATGCTGAAAGAGATGTTTGCGGAGATTGGTGAAGATTGTTATATCGAGCCACCGCTTCACGCCAATATGGCAGGTGCATATGTCCATTTTGGAAAAAATGTCTATGCCAACTTTAACCTGACACTGGTAGATGACGGTCATATTTATGTTGGCGATTATACCATGATCGGTCCAAATGTGACCATCGCAACTGCGGGGCACCCGATCTTACCGGAGCTTCGTGAAAAAGGATATCAGTATAATATGGAAGTTCATATCGGTAAGAACTGCTGGCTGGGATCTGGAGTTGTTGTGTTACCGGAAGTTACTATTGGTGATAATGTTGTAGTTGGGGCCGGAAGTATAGTAACGAAGGATCTGCCTTCCAATGTGGTTGCAGTCGGTAATCCATGCAGGGTGCTGAGAGAAATGAATGAGCGGGATAAAGAATATTATTTTAAAGACAGAAAAATTGATTATTCTGAGATCGTTTAACCAAATCAAGTAAGTCCCCTGCTTCAATTGCGAAAAGCAATAAGCAGAGGGCAGGAACAGAGGCGTAAGCTTTTGCACATCAACAGATAATGCCGGGAGCAAAGGTCGAATGATCTTATGAAATATGAAACAGGTGGATGAGAACAGGAATGGATGAGGACCTGTCTGATGCTGAAAGAAAAGAGGAAAAATTATGGGAATGAATGAAACACCGTCAGCAGATCGTGTACATATCGGTTTTTTTGGCAGAAGAAATGCAGGAAAATCCAGTATTGTAAATAAAGTGACAGGTCAGGAACTTGCTGTGGTTTCCGATGTTAAAGGAACTACCACGGATCCGGTGAGCAAGGCCATGGAGCTGCTTCCAATGGGACCGGTTGTAATTATTGATACGCCGGGTATTGATGATGAAGGACATCTTGGAGAACTTCGAGTCCGAAAGGCAAAACAGGTACTGAACCGTGTGGATGTGGCAGTTCTTGTTGTGGATGCTACCCTTGGAAAAACCAATGTGGATGAGGAGCTGATCCACATTTTTAAAGAAAAGGAAATTCCGTACCTGGTTGTATACAATAAATCCGACCTTCTTTCGGAAAATCAGAAAATAAATGCGGATTTTCCGGATCGGAATCAGGAACCCTTCATTTACGCCAGTGCGGCAACAGGTCAGAACATCTATGAACTGAAAGAAAAGATCGCATCTCTTGCAGTAACCGATGATCTGAAATTACGTCTGGTAGGAGATCTCCTGGAGCCGTCAGACTTTGCGGTTCTTGTAGTACCGATCGATAAAGCCGCACCAAAAGGCCGCCTGATCCTTCCGCAGCAGCAGACCATCCGTGATGTGCTGGAAGCCGGAGCAGCAGCCATTGTCATCAAAGAAAACGAACTTTCCAATACCCTGAAAACCCTGGGCAAGAAACCAAAACTTGTGATCACAGACAGCCAGGTTTTTGCAAAGGTCAGCAAAGAAACACCGGAGGATATCTGGCTTACTTCGTTTTCAATCCTGTTTGCCAGATTTAAGGGAAATCTGAAAACTGCGGCAGCCGGGGCAGCAGCCATTGACCGGCTGAAAGACGGAGATAAGATCCTGATCTCCGAAGGCTGCACCCATCACAGACAGTGTGATGATATCGGAACGGTTAAGCTTCCACGCTGGATCCGAAATTATACGGGGAAAGATCTGGAATTTGAGTATTCTTCAGGAAGAGATTTCCCGGAAGATGTGACGAAGTACAACTTGATCGTGCACTGTGGTGGATGTATGCTCAATGAGCGGGAAATGCGCTACCGTCAGAAATGTGCGCTGGACCAGGAAATCCCCATTACCAATTATGGAATTGCCATTGCTTACATGCAGGGAATCCTGAAACGATGTGTGGAAATGTTCCCGGATGTAAGAAAAGAGCTGGATGTTTAAAGATATTTTGAATTTATGAAGCAGCTGTTTTTTGCACAGAATTTATTTTCTGTGCAGAGAGCAGCTGCTTTTTGCATACTCATTTATAAAGCAGAAAAAATTTTGAAAAAAGATAGTTTAATTTAACTCAACTGATTGGCAAACAAAGAAAGTTATTTTAAAATAACATTGTTATTAAATAACGGCGTTATTGAATAAAGGAGACAAACATATGAGACCTGTAAATGAGAAACTGGCGGCAGATCTTCTGGAAGCGGGAAAGCAGGAATTTCTGGAAAAAGGTTTTCAGGGAGCTTCCATGCGCGGGATTGCATCCAGACTGTCTGTGACAACCGGTGCACTGTACCGCTATTACACAGACAAGGAATCTCTCTTTGATGTACTGGTAGAAGAACCGGCCAGAGTACTGGAGGAGAGATACCGTGCTATCCAGAAGGGATTTGCAGACCAGCCGGTGGATGCCCAGGTCCAGACACTTCCGGAGGTGTCTGACGAAGGCTATTCCTGGATGGTGGAATACATTTATGATCATTTTGATGCATTTAAGCTGATCGTATGCTGTTCCACAGGAACCCGCTATGAACACTATCTGGATGTCCTCACGGAGATTGAAGTCAATTCCAGTATTGTCCTTATGGAAAAAATGAAAGCAGCGGGTTATCATCTGGAAGAACTGGATGAAAATCTGATCCACATGGTAGCAAGCAGCATGTTTAACGGCATGTTTGAGACAGTACGCCACGACATGCCCAGGGAAAAAGCCAATTCCTACATGAACAGCCTGCGGGAATTTTATTCTGCCGGATGGTTCCGGCTGCTGGGGATCCGTGGATCATGAAAAAAAGGAGTTGATACATATGGAAAAAAAAGAACCTTCTCCGATATCGGTAGTATGGGGATGGGCAGAAAAATATCACAGTAAATTTTATGGCTCTGTAGTTCTGGCTGTACTTGGTGTGGCAGGAACCATGCTGGCTTATTTCAGCATTGCGGCAATGATCCGCATCCTTCTGGAAAACGGGGATTTCAGTCAGTGCCTGCCATGGTGCGGATTTCTCCTGATCGGTTAATAAGGGGTATTGCCGGCGGTTCTTAGCGACTGCCGGCAATACACGTTCAGGGGATGTTTACAATTCCGAAAGAAAGTGCTATAGTACTAGAGTTTGTATTTTTAAAATATAGAGGAGTTATAAACAATGATCGACCAGACACTTGCACAGGCTCTGCAAAAAGAAATTCCCATACTTACAGCCCAGATCCGCAGCCTTTATGCGGAATTTGATAAAAAATTTCATCTCAATGGAGCGAAGATTCCCATTACCTTTGGTATGGAGCCAGATCTTCTGGGATCCTATACAAGAGGCAGTTACCACGAAAAAGAGCATTTTCATTTTTCCCTGCTGTTTATCGGCTACGCGGTAAAAAATCCTCTGAAAAAAGAGGACAGGCTGGACCTTTACAAACATGAATATGCCCATTATATGCAGCATAATTTTCACATTCCCCAAGAGTATCAGTGGCAGCACGGAACCCACGGAAGTGCCTGGAAATACTGCTGCTCCCTGACCGGCGCGGCGCCAACGCCATATTATAAGGCAGGGGAAGCCCTGATGAAACACGACTACGAGAAAAAGCTCCGAAGCCCAATCCATGACCGGACAGTAACAGTACGGGATACTTACCGGAGAAAGCAGCAGCATGAAAATACCCGGAACAGCATTGTGCGCTACGAGATCGGAGAAGATGTGAGCCATCCGAAATTCGGAACCGGAAACATTGAACATGTGGAGCAGCTTCCAGGCTCAGTAAGGCTTCATATCCGGTTTGGAGAAGAATTGAAAGTGATCGATCAGAAGTGGCTTCTCCGGTCAAAATATAAATAGAACAAAATGGTATAAAAAAATCTCCGGCACAGAAAAACTGTGATCCGGAGATTTTTGAATTTTATAAATTTGATATTTTATTCAGAAACTTTCACAAACTGGCTGTTATAAAGATTCTGATAGAATCCGCCTTTTGCCATAAGTTCCTCATGATTTCCCTGCTCAATGATGCTTCCGTCTTTCATGACAAGGATCTCATCCGCATTACGGATGGTAGAGAGACGGTGGGCAACGATGAAGCTTGTTCTGCCCTGCATCATCCGGTCGAAAGCTTCCTGGATCAGCATTTCGGTTCGTGTATCAATGCTGGAGGTTGCCTCGTCAAGGATCAGCATTGGTGGCAGGCACAGCATGACACGGGTGATACAGAGAAGCTGTTTCTGTCCCTGGCTTAAGCTGTCTTCATAGAGAATGGTATCCAGGCCATTTGGAAGACGGCGGATAAATTCCCAGCTGTGGGACATTTTTGCTGCCTGGATCACTTCCTCATCAGAAGCATCCGGTTTTCCGATACAGATGTTATCACGGACAGTTCCATGTTTGATCCAGGTATCCTGGAGAACCATGCCATAGCTTCCGCGGAGGGCATGTCTGGAAACTTCGGTGATCGGTTTTCCGTCTACGGAGATACTTCCGCCGGTGACGTCGTAGAAACGCATTAGCAGGTTGATAAAAGTTGTCTTACCACAGCCGGTAGGACCTACGATGGCGATTCGTCGGCCAGGCTCTGTGTGAAGGTTAAATCCTTCAATGAGAGGTTTGTCCTCTTCGTAGCGGAAAGAAACATTCTGGATATCTACGGCACCTTTTACATCATCAAGAGTTCCGGACAGGTCCGGGCTTTCCGGTTTTTCTTCCAGAAGGTCAAAGATCCTGGTAGCGCAGGCCAGAGCGTTCTGAAGCTCTGTAATCACGGAGCTGATATCATTAAATGGTTTCATATACTGGTTGGCATAGGCAAGCAGTACGGAAAGACCACCAACAGTCAGATGACCGCCCGGGATCAGGAAGGCGCCTACAAGAGCTACACCTGCATAGATGATGTTGTTGACACATCGTGTGGACGGGTTGGTGAGACTGCTGTAAAAAACAGCTTCCTGGCTGGCATTTCGAAGCTCCTCGTTGATCGAAGCGAAACGCTCCGAAGAACGGTTCTCATAGCCAAATGCCTGAACCACTTTCTGATTTCCGATCATTTCCTCGATCAGTGCAGTCTGACGTCCACGGGCATCACTCTGTGCACGGAACATCTGGAAGGAATGGGAGGAGATGAATTTTGCCACAAAAAAGCTCACCGGTGTCAGGACAATGACCATCAGTGTGATCCACACGTTTTTGGAAAACATGAAGATCAGAGTTCCGATGATGGTGATGATACCGGAAAACAGCTGTGTAAATCCAAGGAGCATACCATCAGAAAGAATATCCGTATCCGCAATGACACGGCTGATGATATCACCGGTGCTGTGTCCGTCCAGGTAGGACAGCGGAAGTTTCTGGATATGGCGGATGGATTTCGCACGGATATCCTGTACTGTGCGGTAGGTCATACGGTTGTTGATGATGCTCATGACCCAGGTGGCAATACCGGAAAGCACGATCATGACAAGAATACGGGAAAGATAGAATCCCATTCTGCCAAAATCAACTTCATGGGCAGCAACCACCTCATCAATGGCATAGCCGAAAAGTACGGGAACATACAGCTGCAAAATTACGGTAACTGCGGCAAGGATTACACTTAAGACAAGAAGGAAACGGTATTTTCCGATAAAACGGAGCACCTTGAAGAAGGTTGCCATGCTGTTTTTGTTCTGGGATTTTTTGCCTGTTTTACTCATGCCAGGACCTCCTTTCCCGTTGCTTTTTCATATTTGATCCGTTCTTCCGGGAACTGTGAGAAAAAGATCTCACGGTAAGTTTCACAGGTGGAAACCAGCTCCTGGTGGGTCCCTTTTCCGGCGAGCTGGCCATCGTCCAGTACCAGGATCAGATCGGCCTGACGGATGCTGGCTGCTCTCTGGGATACCAGGAAAGTGGTGGTGTTTCCGCCAAGCTGGTGGAGGGATTTCCGAAGTGCCGCATCTGTGGCAAAGTCAAGAGCACTGGCACTGTCATCCAGGATTAGGATCTCAGGTTTTTTCACAAGAGCACGGGCGATGGTAAGACGCTGGCGCTGTCCTCCGGAAAGGTTCCGGCCGTTCTGCTCCAGGCGGAAATCCAGCTGTCCCTGTTTCTTTTCCACGATCTCACTGGCCTGGGCAGTAGTAAGAGCCTCCCACATTTCCTCATCTGTGGCATCTTCCCGTCCCCAGCTTAAGTTTTCACGGATGGTTCCCTGGAAAAGAGCTGCTTTCTGAGGAACCACGCCGATCTTTTCACGGAGCTCTTTCTGAGAGTAGGTCTGTACATTCTGGCCGTCAAGGGTGACGGTTCCGCTGCTTGCGTCATAGAAACGGGCGATGAGATCCACAAGGGTGGACTTACCGCTTCCGGTACCGCCGATGATTCCAATGGTAGAGCCTTTTTTTGCGGAAAAAGTGATGTCCGAAAGGCTGGGTGCGCCGGTTCCTGCATAGGAGAAGGTCACATGGTCAAAAGCAACGGCACAGTCGTTCTTTGCAGCTGCCGGTGCGGAAGTTTTCTCCGGGTAAGTCATGGTGGAATCTACTTTCAGGATTCCGGCAACACGGTCTGCACAGGCCATGGATTTGTTCAGGGTGATGATCAGGGAAGCAAGTTTGATCAGCTCCACGATCATCTGTGCCATGTAGTTGTAAAGGGCAACGACTTCACCCTGTTGCATGTTTCCAAGATTGACCTGTACGCCTGCAGTCTGGATCAGGATCACGGTTGCGATATTGATCAGTACATAGGTGGCCGGATTTAAAAGTGCGGAGATTTTTCCTACAAACTCATTCAGCTTTGTGAGAGCAAGGTTACTTTCGTCAAACTCCGCAACTGCGTGATCTTCCCGGCAGAATGCACGGATTACACGGACACCGGTCAGGTTTTCTCTGGTAAGGCGTGTGACAGTATCCAGGCGTCCCTGTACTTTTTTGAAAAGAGGGATACTTAAGAACATGATCACAAAGACAACCAGGAACAGTACCGGGATGGCAACTACGAAGATCAGCGCACAGCGCACGTTGATGGTAAAGGCCATCACCATGGCACCGAAAACAATGAACGGGCTTCGAAGAAGAAGACGAAGGCCCATGTTTACACCGTTCTGTACCTGGTTTACATCGTCAGTCAGACGGGTGATCAGGGTATCGGTTCCAAGGGTATCCAGCTCCGTATAGGAAAGCTTCTGGATGTGGTCAAAGACTGCCTGGCGTACTTCTGTGGCAAAACCTACGCTGGCTTTTGCCGCAAAAAACTGGGCCGTGATGCTGACTGCCAGTCCTGCGGCTGCCATCAGTATCAGGATAAAGAATTTCTGTACGATGTAGCCGTGGTCATTGTGAGCAATACCCACATCAATGATCTGGGCGATGACGATAGGCACCAGCAGGTCAAACACAACTTCCAGAAACTTGAAAAAAGGAGCCAGAATGCTTTCTTTTTTGTAGTTTCGAAGATATTTTGCGAGTGTTCGCATTTCTTTTTCTTTCCTCCATTTCCTTTTTATTACAATAAACCTCTGTTATTATACTCCCTCCGGGATGATACGTATAATATTGTTTTTGATGCATTATAATATAAAATTTGTATTGAAGAAAACGTGAGTTTATGGGAAGATAATGATAGTATCTGCAAAAATGAAAAAATCATTAGTATGCAGATTGCAGATATCCGTTTGTTTGAACAGAGACAGAGCGTGTTTGATGTGGATCATCCGGGAACGGAATGCGGAAATCACAGGAAATGTCATATACAATTAAAAGGAGGAAGATATGGAGATCAGACAGTTGGAATATTTTCATGAGATCGCGGCAACAGGAAGTATCCATGAAGCTGCAAGAAGGCTGAACATGTCCCAGCCGCCTTTAAGCTATCAGATCAAACAGCTGGAAGCAGAGTTGAATGTGAAGCTTTTTGAGCGGACCAGGGCAGGGGTGACACTGACAGAAGCGGGAAAGCTTCTTTATGACAGGACGGAGAATATTTTAAATTATGTCCGTTCCACAGAGCTGGAAGTATCCAAGGCAGGGAAAAAGCAGGTCTTACGTATCGGGATCACGCCCACCACAGTAACCACCATTATGCCTTATATTTCCAGATTTTCCAGGGAAAATTCCGATGTAAACTTTGAGGTGCGGGATGCCATTACCTTCACACTTCTGAACTATCTTATGGATGGGATCATTGATGTCTCTGTGGTGCGGACACCTATCAAGCTGGAGGGATTAAATTATCTGGAGCTTTCGGAAGAACCCATGATCGCAGTCCTTCCCCCGGCATTCCCGGAAAACAGGACAAAAAAAGAGGGCATCAGCCTTAAGAAACTGACTGGACGCCCTCTTATTATTTACCGGCGATACGAAGAATTTCTGATGAAAGCCTTTGGAGAAAAAAATCTCCAGCCGGATATTTTCTGTGTCTGCGACGATCCCAGAGATGCCATGCTCTGGGTGCAGGAAGGCCTTGCCACTGCCGTTTTTCCAAGATCCATGGAAGACCTCTGTACAGATCTTCCGATCCGGATCATCGAAGAAGAGAAGCTTACGACTAGGATCCTTCTTGCCTGGAAAAAAGACCGCAGGCCTTCCGCTGTAATGCAGGAGTTTATCAATATCTGTGAGGAATATAAAGAAATCAGTCTTTGAGATGTTCCTCCTTCCAGTGTTTCCACTTCTGAACAGCTTCCGGATTCTGTTTCTCCAGCCGTTCTTCCAGTTTCTTTCTGCGCTGTTCCAGCCGTTCCAGAACTTCCGGGTGTTCGGCCAGGATCTTTTCTTTCAGTTTGCCACGGCGTTTTTCCAGAAGCTGAAGGATCAGTCTCCGGTCGGAAGTCAGCTCTTCCGGCAGTTCGTCCATATGTAACTCGATCCTTCGGAGAAGTTCATCTTCATCCAGAAGCCCCAGGCCATGCCAGTTATCCAGAAGTTCTTCCAGACCTTCTTCGGAGAGACGTTCAATATCCGGGATCTGATGTAACTGTTCGATAATGTGATGGACAGATTCCTCGATCTCTTTTACCGCATCGTCTCCGAAAGCCCAGGCAAACTCTTCCAGGGTGTCTTCTTCCTCTGCCGGGAGAAAGGCGATGCTGCGGCGGAGAAGTTTTGCCTCGTCTTCCTTTGGAACATCCAGTTCATAAGGCGCTTCGATCCCTGCGTCATGTAAGGCGGCAAGAATGGTACGGCGGACCATACCGTCCTTGATTATATGGCCGATGCCGAACTGACGCAGCTGGTCATTGATCTGAGTGGAATGTTCAGTGAGGTAAAAACGGATCCCTCGTTTTTTCAGGCTTGCAGAGATGGCATCCAGCCGGTCGGCAGCAGTAACGTCAATGCTGTTGATGGCACTGGCATCTACGATCACCACTTTTGTATCTTTCTGGATGCTGTTTTCAATATCTTCCTGAAAGATCTTTACATTTGCGAAAAACAGGTTCTCACTGAAACGGTAGATGACAACGCCTTTGATGGGATAGGCGTAACGGTTTCTGGAAAGATCAAAATAAACATCTCTGCCCGGGATCATGCCACGGAAAGAGCGTGGCGGGTTGGTAGCTTTCAGGATCACAGCTACGAAAGAGAGCAGGATGCCGATGATAACGCCGTAGATGGTTCCAAGGCAGAGCACGCTGAAACCGGCAGCCATAAAAATGTAAAATTCTGTGCGGCTCACCTTGAAAAGACGTACAGCCAGATGGGTTTCCACCACATCCATCAGAGCAGAGATCACAATGGCTGTCAACACAGGAACCGGAAGATATCCGATAAATCCGGTGCCAAAAAGAAGGATCAGAGCCATGGTGATCCCGGCAGTGATGGAAACTGCCTGAGATTTTCCTCCGTACTGTTCATTGAGAGAGGTACGGGAAATACTGCCGTTTACCGGGCAGCATCCAACAGCGGCAGCCGCAATGTTTCCCGCTGCACAGGACAGGATCTCCTGACGGTCGTTCAGCTTGTAGTCATTGCGAAAGGCGAAAGTGTTTTCTGCAAGAAGGGTTTCCGCCATAATGACAACGGCAACCATAAGGCCGCGGCCTGCTGCCTGGGTCAGATCAACATTTCCGAAATCCGGGATCACCAGGGAAGGAAGGCCACGTTCTACAGACTGCAAAAGCACAACGCCCTTTTCATCCACATGAAAAACAACGGTGGAGAGAACACCCAGGGCCATGATCGCGATGGCCATGGGGAATTTCGGCGCCAGTTTTTTGAATATGCGGATCAGTATCAGCGCACCAAGTCCCATGCAGAGGGAAAGCCAGCTGATATTTTTTGCGGCAGCGAAGATATGCTCTGCCAGCTCCAGAAGTTCACCGGAACCTGCCGGGCTTCCCATCAGTTTCGGGATCTGCATCAGGATGATGGTGACTGCGATACCGCTGATAAAACCACCCATTACCGGTGTGGAGATGAAATCTACGATCTTATCCGCATGGAGCAGGAAGAACACAAACAGCCACAGGCCTGCAAAAAGTGCAATGGCAGGGACATAATCCATGGCAGCTTCCGATTCCGCGGCAATGCCAAGGGTAGACAGCGCGCCGCCTACAATGGCAGCAGGTGCCGCGTCAACGCCGAAGATAAACTGCCTTGAAGTGGAAAAGAGCGCAAACAGCAGGATTGGCAGAACAGAACCATACAGTCCGTATACCGCCGGAATTCCGGAAATCTGGGCATATCCCATGGAGATAGGAATGGAAACTGCGGCGATGATGATACCGGAAAAAATATCTTTGAGAAGGTATTCTTTCCGGTATCCCCGCAGCGTGGAAAACAGGGAAAGCTTCATATAGTCACATCCTTTTCTGAAAAATATTTTCTATTATATACCAAAGAGAGCCTGCGGGAAAGAAGCAAAGCAAAGGTTCCGGGTGAAAAATCGTGGACAAAGGATATCTGCCATATTATAATAAATGCGAAATTACAGCTGTGTGGGATGCGAAATCCCGTACTTTTGCTGTGTGAAAAAAGATCATCAATGAAAGGTTAAGATATAAATGAAAAAAGCGATCATAGCAATGAGCGGCGGTGTGGACAGCTCCGTGGCAGCTCTTTTGACAAAGGAATCCGGTGACGAGTGCATCGGTGCAACCATGAAACTTTACAACAACGAGGATATCGGTGTCCACAGGGAAAAGACCTGCTGTTCCCTGGACGATGTGGAGGATGCCAGAAGCGTGGCTTATCAGATGGATATGCCTTACTACGTATTTAACTTTACCGCAGATTTCCATACAGAAGTCATGGACCGTTTTGTGGAGGCTTACGAAAACGGCTGTACACCCAATCCATGTATCGACTGCAACCGTTATCTGAAATTTGACAAAATGTTCCACCGTATGCAGGAGATCGGCTACGATTATATTGTGACCGGACATTACGCAAGAGTGGAGTACGATGAGAACAGAGGCCGCTATCTTCTGAAAAAAGCAGTGGACGACACCAAGGATCAGTCCTATGTGCTCTATATGCTGACCCAGGAACAGCTGGCACATGTAAAACTTCCTCTTGGCGGCCTTCGGAAAGATCAGGTCCGTGTCATTGCCGAAGAGCATGGCTTTATCAATGCCAGAAAACATGACAGCCAGGATATCTGCTTTGTGCCGGATGGCGATTATGCGAAATTTATCGAGAAATATACAGGCAAAAAAACACCGGAAGGTGATTTTGTAGATAAAGAAGGAAACTATATCGGACGCCATAAAGGAATCATCCATTATACCATCGGTCAGCGCCGTGGCCTTGGTATTCCGGCAGCCAGCCGTCTTTATGTCTGCGAGATCTCCCCGAAGACCAATACAGTTGTTCTCGGTGACAACGCAGATCTTTTCAGCAGTGAGCTTGAGGCAGATAGTGTAAACCTGATCTCCGTGGATAATTTAAGTGAGCCGAAGAGAGTGACTGCCAAGATCCGTTACCGTCATAAAGAGCAGCCAGCCACTGCATGGCAGACACCGGACGGCATCCTTCATGTGAAGTTTGATGAACCGCAGAGAGCGATCACAAAAGGCCAGGCTGTGGTAATGTATGACGGAGACGAAGTTGTAGGCGGTGGCGTTATAAATAAAATCTATAGCCAGTCATAAATAAAGGTGAGAACCTAAATAGATAAACCCCATTGACATACTAGGAAAAGGGTGATATGATTGCATCATCAAAAAACGGAGCACACAAAACAAGGTGAGCAACGTGATGATCAGGAGGAAATCATGAAGGTTTTACAGAAGTCAACAAGGGTGTTTATCGAAGAAAAGCGAATGTGTTGTTGTCGCTGATAAGCAGATGATCATAAGATAAGAAATTACTATTTTACCGAATATAAAAATAAAAGAAAAGAGGACAAACACATGAGCAAAATTACAAGAGATCAGAGAAAATTCAAATTTGAGACATTACAGCTTCACGTAGGACAGGAACAGCCGGATCCGGTTACAGATGCAAGAGCAGTACCAATCTACCAGACATCTTCCTATGTATTCCGCAACTGCGATCATGCAGCAGCACGTTTCGGACTTGCAGATGCCGGTAACATTTACGGACGTCTTACAAACCCGACAGAGGACGTATTCGAGAAGAGGATCGCAGCACTTGAGGGTGGTTCGGCAGCACTTGCAGTAGCATCCGGTGCAGCAGCTATCACATACACGATCGAGAACCTTGCACAGCAGGGAGATCACATTGTAGCAGCCAAAAATATTTACGGCGGTACAACAAACCTTCTGGAGCATACGCTTCCGGCATACGGAATCACAACAACATTTGTTGATGTATTTAATCTCGAGGAAGTGGAGAATGCGATCCAGGAGAACACAAAAGCTGTTTATATTGAGACTCTTGGAAACCCAAATTCTGATGTTGTAGATATTGAGGCTCTTGCAAAAATCGCTCACAAACATAAAATTCCGCTTGTTGTAGATAATACATTTGCAACACCATACCTCGTAAGACCGATTGAGTACGGCGCAGATATCGTTGTTCATTCCGCAACAAAATTCATCGGTGGCCACGGAACTACTATTGGTGGTGTGATCGTAGAGAGTGGTAAGTTCGACTGGGAGGCATCCGGTAAATTTGCATCTCTTACAGAGCCAAATCCAAGCTATCATGGCGTAAGCTTCACAAAAGCATGCGGACCGGCTGCATTTGTTACAAAGATCCGTGCGATCCTTCTCCGTGACACAGGAGCAACCATTTCTCCAGTAAGCTCATTCATCTTCCTTCAGGGACTTGAGACACTGTCTCTCCGTGTAGAGCGTCATGTTGAGAACGCACTGAAGGTTGTACAGTATCTGAATGATCATCCGCAGGTAGAGAAGGTTCATCATCCGTCTGTATCCACAGATCCAAGCCAGCAGGAGCTTTACAAGAAATATTTCCCTAACGGCGGCGGTTCCATCTTTACATTCGAGATCAAGGGAGATGCACAGAAAGCTAAGGATTTCATTGATAACCTTGAGCTGTTCTCACTTCTTGCAAATGTCGCAGATGTGAAATCCCTTGTTATCCATCCGGCTACTACAACACACAGCCAGTGCACAGAGGAAGAGCTTCTTGACCAGGGAATCAAACCAAACACAATTCGTCTTTCCATCGGAACTGAGAATATCGATGATATCATCCAGGATCTTGATGAGGCATTCAAAGCAGTTCAGTAATTTATGACAATTAAATAAGAAGAACACCTTCTAATATCAATAGCACAGAAAAAGTCTGCACCAGAAACATATAGATCATATGTCTGGTGCAGCTTTTTTGTTGCAAAACAGTATATACATTTACGCAGTATTGCTCAGTACTTTCACACTGCAAATATCCATATGACATGATATGTTTTTTAAACTGATTTCACAAGCTCCTCCAGTGTTCCGAAAGTATATCCCATCTCTTCCCATTTTGTTAGCAGTTCATCCAGGATCTCTGCGTTGGTGGAGGAAGTGCTGTGCAGCAGTACAATAGCACCTGGATGGATCCGTCCCAGAAGCTTCTGAAAAGCTTCTTCTTTCGTGGGCTGATTATCCTGATACCAGTCCACATAAGCCAGGCTCCAGAAAAAAGTGTGATAGCCCAGATCTTTTGCCATCTTAAGATTTTCCGTACTGTAGATTCCCTGGGGCGGGCGGTAAAATTTCGTCATTTCGCTGCCAGTTGCTTCTTTATAAAGAGCTTCCACATCTTCCAGCTGTTTCTGAAAAGCTTCTTTTGTGGAGATGCCGGACATATCCGGGTGGGTCATGGTGTGATTGCCCACGGTATGGCCGGCATCTGCAATTTCCCGGATCATTTCCGGTTTTTCCTTGATCAGTGTTCCTACAACAAAGAAAGTTGCGTGTACCTGGTGTTTATGTAAGGCATCCAGGATCGCAGGCATGTTTCCATTCTCGTATCCTGCATCAAAAGTAAGGTAGATGATTTTTTCATCCGTATCCTGTGCATACCAGGCATTATACTGCTTCAGCTCTTCAATAGAAGCATTGCCTGAAGGCCTTGTTCCCTCTTCCTGGAAGCCAAGTCCCCAGTTTTCACTTTGAGCAGCCAATGAAGCAGAAGAGGCCAGGCTGTTTTTTTCAGAATTTTGGCTGGTGGCTGGACGGGAAGTAAAATGAGAGGAGATTTTTCCCACAAGACTGCCCAGAGCAAAGGCCATGATAAAAAGAAACATAAGACGGTAGATTCGCTTTAATTTCATAGGAACCTCGGGAGAGCAGAGTTATTAATAAAATTATGAGAAGAGCTGGAAGAATATGATAAATGTTTATAATACAAGTTCCCACAAAAGACAAAAAATAAGAGCCATCAGCGATCAATTTCTTCTGCCGATGACTCTTTTAATTTTCATTATCCAATGGAATATACCTCTCATTTCTTAGATTTAAAACTTATACGGAATTAAAATTTACGTTCTCGGTGGTCCGTACCTCCTTGGTTTAATTATGATGGAAAATCTTTAAATCTTCTGGTGGACTGTACCTCTCTTTCTTAGATTATTGGAAGTAAGTTATGTTTTCGGTGGGTTCACGCTCCTTTTTGATTTGTTTTTTTATTTTCCGTTTGTTTTATTTGATGGTTATACTATAACAGATAAAAATGATATTGTCAACACTAAATTTGAAAAATAATAAAAATAAATTAAAAGAGAAAAATAACTAAAATAAAATATCTAAAATATTCAGACAATATCAACGCCGGAGAACACGTATAGACCCAAACCTTTTCGGACAAGCTATCTTTATGAACATAAGAAAAGAATCAAAAAAGCGCAGGAGATCATAAACAGTATTATTATTTTCAAGGAGGGAAAACTTATGCTACGTTATCTGCCTGTTCGAAAAGTTCACGCAAGACAGGTCCTGGATTCCAGGGGAAATCCTACTGTGGAAGTGACTGAATGTAAGCCGGAGAGAGGAGATGATTTGGGTGTAAGGACAGTATAGAATAAGAAAAATAAGTCGGAGGTCACGAATATCAATGTGACTTCCGGCTTTTTTTGCGTATTGTCGGAAGAATTATAAATGCTATAATGTTTATAGATGTGATGAGAGAATGTCGCCTGCTATGCGACCTTTTAAGGGGAAAAAGTGTGCTATTCTAAAATCAAACAAGAGGTTAGAAAAGTTTGGAGGATGACGTTATGAGCAAAAAAGGATATAGCAGACCAGGATTATTCGGATCAATCAATCATTACGATGCAAACGGAAAGAAAGTAGGCGAGAGCCGTCCGGGATTCTTTGGAGGTGTGAACCATTATGATGATAAAGGTCATAAGCAGGGGCACAGTAATCCAGGATTCTTGGGTGGATTCAATCATTACGATGATTAAAAATTGTAAAAGGCGGTACAGATATGGCAGATCAGAAGCTGATTGATGAAGTGGGAAAATACATAGACAAATATTATGAGCCTGTAAAAGATGATATCAAAATGGATAAAGAAATGCTGTCTATTTTTGATAAAATTACCAGGTTTCGTAAGAAGAGAGCTGAGGAAAAAGCTTTACAGGAACAGCAAATTCAAGAGAGCAGCCAGATAGAAGAATCAGCACCTGAAGAATTTGATGTGTCAACCATGCAGAAGACAAAAATAAAAAAAGGTATGTCTTCTACGATGTCAGTAAATCGAAACATTGACAATCTGATGGATCAGCTGGAAGAAACTTTTTCACAGAGATTGCTCCGTATGATTGACGAGCGTGGTATGACGGATTCAGAAGCATATACAAAGGCCTATGTGGACCGTCGTCATTTTTCTAAAATCAGAAAAGATGTCAACTATGCTCCGAATAAGAAAACTGTATTGGCTTTTACAATAGCTTTGGAATTGTCACTGGATGAAGCGAAAGATTTATTGGCAAGTGCCGGATTTGCATTATCCAGAAGCTCTAAAACAGATATTATTGTGGCATATTTTCTGCAGAATAAGATTTACGATATGTTTGAAATCAATGATGTGCTGGATGCGTATGGGCAACCAGTATTTTAACAAAATATTTTGGTGCGATGTCACCTGACAGGCGACCAACTTAGTTGGTTCTGTATATAAAATGTGATTAACAATAAATACCAGAGGAGGTACTCCCACAAGGGGATACCACAATGGCTTGAAAATAAGCCAGTAAGGAGGAAATCACATGAATACAGAATTAACTGAGTTGGTTTTTATTTTGGACAGAAGTGGATCAATGGGCGGTCTGGAAAGTGATACGATTGGCGGTTTTAACGGCATGATTACAAAGCAAAAGGCACAGGGAAAGAATGTGAATGTGACCACGATTTTATTTGATGATGAAGTAGATATCATTCATGACAGATTCCCGGTGGAGATCATTGAACCACTTACAGAAAAGGAATACTTTGTGCGTGGCTGTACTGCTTTATTGGATGCTGTTGGAACAGCAATCGAGAAAATGGAGAATGTTCAGAACCATCTACCGGAAGATCACCGGGCGGGGAAAATTATATTTGTTATTACCACAGATGGATTGGAAAATTCCAGTGAGCATTTCACGCAGGAGCAGATCAGACGAAAAATAGAAGCAAAGAAAGAATGTGGATGGGAGTTCTTGTTCCTGGGTGCGAATATTGATGCGGGAAAAGAAGCAGAGAAGATCGGGATTGCCAGAAACAGATCTGTGACATATGAGAATGATTCTGAAGGTGTTGAATTGAACTTTAAAGCAGTGGGAAGGGCAATTTCAAAAGCTGTTGAAAGTGATGCAATAATGGATTTTATGGATGACCACTGGGCAGATGAGATTCAGGCATATAAAGCAGGGAAAAAGTAGTAGACGACGCAAAAAGAGAAAAAACAATTTGAATATTCAATAGTAGAGTGGATACATTAGATTTTTCAAATGAATCATTCGCAAAGTCGAAGCTCCCATTTGCACTTATCATTGAAGAAAAATATACAGTATGGTACAATAATATGGATTGAAAGTGTAAGAACGAAATTGAAAAAATATACTTTCAAAATACAGGAAAACCATAAGTTTTGTATAACGAAGAGGTAATACATATGGCAGTATCATACAATGGATTATGGAAGCTATTGATTGATAAAAATATGAAGAAAGTGGATATGATGAACCAGGTTGGAATCAGCAGCAGCACTGTGGCGAAAATGACCAATGGAGAGTTTGTTTCCATGAAGGTTTTGGAAAAAATCTGCGAGAAGCTGGATTGTGATTTCGGAGATATTGTCCATTATGAACGCAAGCTGCAAAGCGGTTGCGTTCATGAGCAAGTAGCAAAAGCGGATTGCGAATGTCCGCTGTGCCAAGAAACGAAGGATGGTGGACAGTAATGGAATACAGTGCAGGACTTACATCAAAATTATTCTGGCTGCAGGAATCCAGAAAGACAGCAAGTTATATTCTGGATGGATACAGCAAAGCGGATATCCGGAAGATTGCCTGGGAAGAGAATATCTATCAGGTAAAAGCAGAATATCGTGCCTATGAGGTACTGAACGGAACCTACCGCAGAGTATCCGCTTTACCAGAGGCAGTGCTTAAGACATTTACTACCTGTGATGTGGAGACAGCCAAAATTTTGAACTTAATTGCAATTCTGATGGACAGCCGATTGTTCTTTGAATTTCTTCATGAAATATATGATGAGAAGATCCGTTTAGGTGAGAAAGAAATCACAGACCGTGATCTGAATGTGTTCTTCTCAGATAAAGCAATGCAGAGCGATATAGTTGCAGGATGGACAGATACCGCAGTGCGGAAACTGAAGCAATGCTTCACAAGAATGATGTTTGAGGCAGGATTACTGGAAAGCAGTGCAAAGCCAAGGACCATCAAACCAATCCATATTGACTATCGAACGGAAGAATTACTGACTGCAAATGGTTTGGGAGAATACTTGAAGGCAGTGAAGGGAGTCTAAGGATGGCAAGATTAAGTTTGGAAGAAAGATTGAATCGGATTGAGGATAAGATCTCCGAAAAGTCTTTCCGAGAGAATAAAGGGCTTGGAAATGAAGTCGGCTATTACGTATTCGACTATGATCCAAGATTTGAACTGGAAGTGCGGAATCATATTGCGTATTTAAAAGACAGAATTAACAATGGCAATAAAGATTTTAAAATTATAGAATTTGATCTTTTTCATACCATGATTCAGGTATTGGAGGAAGAAGGATATCTGGAAGCCTTTTTTGACCTGGAAAAAGAGAATGGATTTTTGGATATGGCAGAAAGCCTGGTAGAGACGTTGGGACTGGATGAGACCGATGAATTGAATTTGATCCTTTCAAGGATTTTACAGGAAGATTTAACAGATAGTGTAGTATTTCTGACAGGTGTAGGAAAGTGTCATCCAATCATCGCCAGCCACAATATCCTAAATAACTTACATCAAGTATTAGATAATGTACCGGTAGTGATGTTTTATCCGGGAGAATACAGTGATCAAGATCTGAAATTATTTGGAACGATGGAGTCCAGGAATTATTACCGAGCTTTTCGATTAGTATAATACTACAATTACGAAGGAGAAAATCGAATGCAGATTAGAGAGATGTTTGAGAAAAGGATTGACCGTGACATTAAGGGCGTTATCAAAGTTGGTCAGTCTGATGAAGAGAACGTATATCAGGAATTGGATGAATATGTAGTAACAAAAGAACTGTTAAAGCACTTTCGGGATTTTTTTGATAACTATGAAAAAGGAATCAATGGTTATACCGACAAAATGGGCGTCTGGATTTCCGGTTTCTTTGGAAGTGGTAAATCTCATTTCTTAAAGATTCTTTCTTATCTGCTGAAAAACAGTGTGGTAGAGGGAAAGAGAGCCATCGAGTACTTTACAGATGGCAAAAAAATCGAAGATCCGATGCTCATTGCCAAGATGACCAATTCCGGAACCATTTCTTCTGATGTCATGCTCTTTAACATAGATTCCAAAGGCTCGGCAAAAGTCGGTTCCGGCAAGGAAGCTATTGTGGAAGTTTTTATGAAAGTGTTCAATGAAATGCAGGGATATTGTGGCTCTATTCCTTATCTTGCAGAATTTGAACGCCAGCTGGACAGCGAAGGCAGATTTGAAGAATTCAAAGAAAAATTCCAGGAGACCTCTGGCGCACCGTGGGAGAAAAAGAGACAGGCCTTTGCAGTTATTCAGGATAAAATTGTAAAAACAATCGTAGCAATGGACTTTATGAGCGAAGAAGCTGCCCGTAACTGGTGTAAAAATGCCAAAGGAAGCTACGACCTCAGTATTGAGAAATTCGTATCCCTGGTGAAAGAATATTGTGAGAAAAAAGGTCCGAACCATCATGTGATTTTCCTTGTGGATGAGATCGGACAGTATATTGCTGATGATACCCAGTTAATGCTGAACTTGCAGACCATCGTAGAAGATCTGGGAACTGCCTGTAGAGGAAAAGCATGGGTCATCGTTACCAGCCAGGAAGATATTGATTCTATTACAAAAACAAAAGGTAATGATTTTTCAAAAATTCAGGGACGTTTCGATACCAGATTATCTCTGTCTGCATCCAATGTAGATGAGGTTATCCGGAAACGTATTCTGGAGAAAAATGAAATTGCAGAATCATCCTTAAAGCTGCTATATGAGCAAAAAGAATCCATTATCAAGAACCTGATTACCTTTACAGCCGATACTGCAGATAAAAAATTATATACAGACAAAACAGATTTCGCTGACTGCTATCCGTTTATCCCATACCAGTTTAATCTGCTTGGACAGGTGCTGACAGCAGTGCGTACCCATGGAGCCAGCGGAAAACATTTATCTGATCAGTCCCGTTCCATGCTGGCACTGTTCCAGGAGTCTGCGATTCGCTTAAAAGACAGCCAGGAAGGTGTACTGGTTCCGTTCAGCTATTTCTATGATCCGCTGCATAAATTCATTGACCATCAGCATAGCCAGGTGATTACCGATGCAGAGGATAACAGCCGACTGGATGAGTTCGATGTGGAACTGCTGAAAGTGCTGTTTATGATCAAATATGTCAAAGAGATCAAGGCAAATGTAGATAACCTTACCACACTGATGATCTCCAATATAGATGATGACCGTATTGAAATCCGTGGCAAGATCGAAGAGTCTTTAAAGAAATTGATTCGTGAGACACTGGTGCAGAAGAATGGAGAAATTTATATCTTCCTGACTAATGAAGAACAAGAAATCAATAATGCTATTAATAATGAATCTGTAGAAATGGGTGAGATTATTGGCGAGGCATCCACTGTGATTTTCGAGGAAATCTTTACAGATAAGAAATACCGTTATAGTAGCCGCTACTTATTCCCATTTAACCAGAAAGTGGACGATCGCTATTTTAAAGGGAATCAGTCGAATGACATAGGGATATCTATTATTACTCCATATGGGGACGACTATCCGGATTCCGCACTTCGTATGCTTTCCGCACAGGAACATACAGTGATTATAAAACTTCCAAATGACAGTACGTTTCTGGATGAAATTACAGAATCCATCAAGATTTATAAATTCCTGAATAAAAATGCGGCAGGAGCAAGAGGAACTTTTGACAGTATCCGCCGTGCCAAAGAAGACGAACGTATTGAAAAGAAAGACCGTATCCGTATCTTTATTGAGGATGCACTGAAACATGCAGATATCTATGTAAATGGAGATAAAGCAAATATCTCAGCCAAAGAACCAGCAAGCCGTATCAATGAAGCACTTGGCAAGCTGGTTGCGATGCAGTATAACAAGCTAACTTACATGGAGACAGCACCGGAACTTTCGGATATTGCAGCAGTGTTTAATGGCAATGATGGACAGCTTTCCTTCCTTGGAACCAGCGATACCACACCGAATAAACTGGCGCTGGAAGAAGTAATTCAGGTCATCAGTCTGAACAATGCGAGACATATGAAGACTTCGCTGAAATCCCTGCAGGATAAATTCGGGGCAGCTCCTTATGGCTTTGATCCAAAAGATGTGCAGTGGCTGGTTGCCATGCTCTTTAAGATGGGAAGAATATCTTTGATTTATAGCAGTCAGAGTTTGTCTCTTATGTCCAACACAAAAGATGAACTGGTGCGTTACCTGACCAAACGTGAATTTGTAGAAAAACTTCTGATTGATATCAGAGAACGTGCAACAGATGGACAGATCCGTTCTGTAAAAGAAGTATTAAAGGACTATTTTGGCTATTCCTTATCCAGTGATGATGACGATACCATTATGAGTAATTTTAAAAACAAAGTGCAGGATAAACTGAGAACATTCGATGAGATTATGATTGAATACCGTATTAATCCGAAGCTTCCCTGCAAAGCTTTAATGGAACAGGCAAAGACAAATCTGGAAGAACTTTTGGCGATCAAAGAACCAGTAGAGTTCTTCAAAACAGTAGATAAAAAGCGGGATGATCTGCTAGATGATGCAGAGGATACAGCACCGGTATTTGATTTCTTCAAAGGCGGCCAGAAAAAGATCTTTGAGAAAGCACTGGAGCAGATCCAGATGTTTGAAAACAGTAAGACTTATGTCCGGGAACAGGAAATCATTGATAATGTGGCTTATATGGAAGCTATCATAACTGCAAAAAATCCATTTAGTCAGATTCAGAAATTACCGGATATGTCTATGAAGTTTGTACAGCAGTATGGAACTTTACTGGAAAAAGAAGCAGAAGAGATGCGTCCAATCGTAGATGATGATTTGGAAAAAGTATTGCATACACTGGATGAGAAAGAATTTGCATCTGTATTTCGGGATAAATTCGTTAATGCTTTTGTAGAATTAAAGCAGAAACTGGATACATCTCATGAGATTGCAGCAGTGAAAAATATTAGATTGGAAAGTGACACTTTGAAGCTTCGCTGTATGGATGAGATTACAGAATACGAGGAGGCACATCGTCCAAAACCGGAGCCACCTGTACCACCGGTAACACCATCAACAGGTGGAGGACATACAGAACCACCGAAACCAGTAACCCCACCAGTTCAGACGAAGACTAAAAAACGCAAGAATGTATCCATCAGCAACGTGGCTGGTGCAAGAACTTATTCGATTGAAAATGAGCAGGATATTGATAAGTTCCTGGCAGAGATGAAGCGAAAATTATTACAGGAGCTGGAAGAGAATACAATTATTACATTGAGCTAATCATTCCAGTGGGAGGAAACAGTACATGAACAAAAATGCAATAAAGAAGTTTGCCATAGAAGCAAGAAAAAAATTAATTGATTCTGTTACAGATAAAGCCGGTATGCTTGGTATAACAAAAAAATCATGCAGTAAGCCAGTTACCAGAGGCACAGATTTTGAAGTATATCAGACAATTGCAGGAACAGAAGTAACACTGAACCGAAGACAGTGCGAGCAGAGAAGACGACTGGTCTCTCAGATCGAATCTCGAGGATTTGAGGCTGTCATAGAAGAAGTGGCTTATACCTGGTTTAACAGAATCTGTGCGATCCGCTTTATGGAAGTAAATGACTATCTTCCAAACAGAGTTCGTGTACTTTCCTCCGAAAAAGAAGGAAAGATGGAGCCAGATCTTGTGACACAGGCACCGGATGTAGACTTAGACCTGACAGCACCGGAAAAAGAAGAGATCATTAACTGGAAAATGAGTGGTACGTCAGAGGATACGGATAAACTGTACTGCAAATTATTCCTGAAGCAGTGCCACCAGCTGCACGATATCCTGCCGGGACTGTTTGAGGCAGACTCTGACTATATGGAATTGTTGTTTGGTATTTCTTATACGAATAAAGACGATGTGATCTATATGCTGGTAAATCCGGAGACAGGTATTCCAGAAGCTGATTTTAATGTATCTACACTGGACGAAGAAGGAAATCCAACCGGACAGGTGGAGATCATTGGATGGCTGTATCAGTATTACAATACAGAATTAAAAGATGATACCTTCGCAAAGCTGAAAAAGAATGTAAAGATTACAAAAGAAAGAATCCCGGCAGCAACGCAGCTTTTTACACCAGACTGGATTGTTCGTTATATGGTTGAAAACTCTGTGGGAAGGATTTGGATTGAGCATTTACGGGCAGTGGATCCGAGTACAGACGAAAAAGCAACTGCAGAAAAATTCGGATGGAAATATTACCTCCCGGAAGCAGAGCAGGAAGAAGCAGTCGATGTAAAACTTGCAGAAATACGTACCACATATAAAGATCTGAAACCAACGGATATTACCTGTATTGATCCATGTATGGGAAGTGGACATATCTTGATTGCTATGTTTGATGTACTGATGGATATCTATGAAAGTGCTGGATATGATAAGAGAGAGGCCGCATTTGAAATTGTAGAGCATAATATTCACGGGTTAGATATTGACCAGAGAGCATATCAGTTGGCATATTTTGCGGTTATGATGAAAGGGCGCGGATATAATCGACGGTTCCTGCGTGGAAGAGACGGAAAAACGGAGCCCAAAGTATATGCGATTGTAGAGAGTAATGATATTAACAGAAATCATTTACAGTTTTTTGGAACACATTTGAGTGAGATGGAAAGAAATCTGGCTGTGATGCAGATAGAGGGACTGCTGGATACTTTTAAAGATGCTAGAGAGTATGGTTCCATTTTGAATGTAGATGCATGTGATTGGGACGTGCTGGAAAGATTTGTAGAAGATTTAGATACAATTGGACAGATTTCATTTGAAAGTGTTGGAAGTGAAGAAACACAGGAGCAGTTGAGAAGACTGGTTAGGGTAGCAAAAAATCTAGGACAGATATATGATGCAGTGGTGACGAATCCACCTTACCGAGGTATAGGTGATGTAGAAGCTGAATTGCAAGATTTTGTAAAAGAAAAATATCCAGATTCATGCTCTGATTTGAGTACAGTTTTTATGGAAAAATGTATCAAGCTTACAACGAAGAACGGCTATTATGCAATGATAAATATACCAGTATGGATGTCTTTGGCAAGCTATTCAAATCTGAGAAAAAAAATGCTATGCAACGAATACATTGTGAATATGCTTCATTTGGGAAGAGGTATGTTTGGCTCTGACTATGGAACAACGGCATTTATTGTTTCTAATACTTCGCTTAATAGATATAAAGGATTTTATAAAAAATTCTTTGAAAGACAAGGTGCGGTTGAAACAGAAGAGGCAAAACAAAAGAAATTTTTTAATGGAACTAAAGATTATGCAACAGTACAAGAGTTATATTTATCTTTACCAAACGATATTATTGCGTATTGGGCAACAAAATCATTTGCAGATGCCTTCGAATCTGGAATAAATATTAACACATACGCTACAGTATTTGAAGGATTAAAAACTCGTGATAAAGATAGATTCCTTCGATTCTGGTTTGAAGTGGCATCCAAGAAATGGAAGCCTTATGCTAAGGGGGGAACCTTTAGAAGATGGTATGGAAACAATGATTATGTTGTGAATTGGGGTGAAAATGGAGATGAAGTTAGAAAATTTAAGAAATCCAGCGGAGCTAATTTTAAACATTATTTTGAACCGGAAATTACCTATACAGCAATGACTATGTCGAAATTTACTGGACGATATATTACAAATCAATTATTTGGTGGAGGTGGAGGTGGAATAACAGCGTCCGCTAAAATAGATTATTTATTAGGCTTTGTTAATTCGCTTCCATTTGATTATATAATCAGTGCTATGAAATCAACGGTAAATTTTGAAGTGGGACAAATCGGAAAAATTCCGGTTCTGTTTGGCGATTTAAATAGTGAAAAAAATGTTGCAATTTTAGCACAAGAAAATGTGAGTTTATCTAAACAAGAATGGGATTCTTATGAATATTCATGGGATTTTCAACGACATCCGCTTCTTAGCAAAGTTCCAACTATTGCTGAAGCCTTTGATCAGTGGCAGGCTGAATGTGACAACCGGTTTAATCAGCTGAAAGCCAATGAAGAAGAATTGAACCGTATTTTCATTGACATTTATGGTTTGCAGGATGAGCTGACACCAGAGGTGGAGGAAAAGGATGTTACTGTCCGTAAGGCTGACATTGGTAGGGATATTCGCTCTTTTATTTCCTATGCGGTTGGCTGTATGTTGGGACGTTATTCACTTGAAAAAGAAGGACTGATTTACGCTGGTGGTAATTTTGACGAATTTTATAAAAAAGTAGAAGAACCATTATTGGATACAGTGAGTGAACCAATATTAGATTCTAATGGAAAACTAATTATAACTGATGAAGAATATGGAAAAATAAAAATAGATAATGAATGGCGTGAGGTTTCATTTGCGCCAGATTTAGATAATTGTATTCCGATAATGGATGAAGAATATTTTTCTGATGATATTGTTACTCGTTTTGTAGAATTTGTAAAAGTTGTTTATGGCGTAGATACATTAGAAGAAAATCTTGATTTTATTGCCAATGCATTAGGAAACAAAGGAGATACTTCCCGAGAAGTGATCCGTAATTATTTCCTGAAAGATTTTTATGCAGATCATCTGAAAGTATATCAGAAACGACCAATTTACTGGCTATTTGACAGTGGTAAACAAAACGGCTTCAAAGCCCTGATTTACATGCACCGCTACGATGCAAACACAGTCGGTCGCGTAAGAACCGATTATCTCCATCGTGCTCAGAAATACGTAGAAACAGCAATGCAAAGCGCCCAGTACACCATCGAAAATGCAACATCAGCTTCCGAAAAATCAAAAGCAACCAAAGCAGTAACCAAATACACCAAACAGCTCGCAGAAATGAAAATCTACGACGAAGCCATCGCCCACATCGCCAACAAACGAATCGAAATCGACCTTGACGACGGCGTAAAAGTCAACTACGCAAAATTCCAGGGCGTGGAAGTTGCACAGGAAGGAAAGAAAGCATTAAAAGTAGATTTATTGGCAAAACTGAAATAACACAATGACTGGAGGTATGTAGCTATGGCATATAGAATTGAAGAACTGCAATTGAAAAACTTTGGAATGATTGAAAAATTCCATTGCAATCAGTTTTCAAATATAAATCTGATCATTGGCGAGAATGGAACCGGAAAAACATTTTTGCTGAAAGCATTGTACTCTGCCGTAAAATCGCTGGAAGAATATAAGCGTGGTGATGATATAACACCCATTAATGATATTTTATCAGAAAAGTTAAGATGGACATTTCAGGTAGATAAACTGGGAGATATTGTATACAAAACTGCTGAGGATGGCCCAGAGTCTCGTCTGGATTTTCGAATGCAATTGAATAAAAAGCCATTAAATTATCAGTTTTCCAAAAGCGCAACCAGTAAAGTAGGAACAGTAGAGCCAATTAAAAGTGGAAAAGAAGGAAATTCTATCTTCATTCCGGCAAAAGAAGTATTGTCCCTGTTTTCAGTTATTTTGAAATCCAGAGAGATTGATAAATCTTTCGGATTTGATGATACTTATTATGACCTTGCGAAAGCATTAAGAATCTCTCCATCCAGAGGCAAAAATTTTACAGTATTTGCAAACTCGCGTAAAGTAGTTCGGAATGTTATTGATGGAAAAGTAGATTATGACGAAAACAGCGGAAAATGGTATTACAAAAATAAGAAGAATCAAAAGTTTTCCATTGGTGCAACTTCTGAGGGAGTAAAGAAAATTGCTATCATGGATCGACTTCTCGCAAATGGCTACTTAAATACCAATTCGATTATATTTATTGACGAGATCGAGTCTGCCTTGCATCCAAAAGCTGTCTGCCAGTTTTTGGACATGATTGATAATATTGCAAATGAAATGGGACTTCAGGTATTTATAACTAGTCACTCCTATTTTGTAATCAAGAAACTATTTCTGATTGCACTCAAGAAAGAAAATACAGTGAAATGTATCTCCTTAAATAAAGGAAAAGAGGCACAAATATGTGATCTGCACGATGGCATACCAGACAATTCCATTATTGATACTTCGATACAGTTGTATGAACAGGAAATCGAGGAGGTATTTTAATGGGCGTTATTATTCCAGAATCGGATATGGAATTTGGAGAGTATAAAGAGAAGCAGGTATTTCGTATTGAAAAAAGCAAACAATATACAGAAAAGTTGAGACAACAGGGCGTTCGTTGTTGTGAGTTTATATTATTAAGGAAAAATAAATTATATTTTGTAGAAGCAAAACAAAGTTATCCCAATCCAATAAACATATGTTTCTCTGAGGAAAGAAAAAAGCAATACCATAAAGATGTACAAGAAATTGTAGAAAAAATGCGGCATTCCTTGGAACTATACGCAAGCATTCTTTTAAACAAACACTCGCAGGAAGGTATCTTTGATGCGATGAAAAATATGAAAGAATTGGAGCTGAAATTAGTCCTAGTCATAAAAAATGCCGACATTTTCTGGATCCCGCCACTTCAAGATGTACTACGAAAAGCACTGCGAGCAGAGCTGCGGATATGGAAAATTCAGGATTTCATTATACTAAATGAAGAAATGGCAAGAAAAAAGCGTTTTATTGTTTGAAATCAAGAAACTAGTATAATTACATATTGCAAATAGATAAAATAGTGGAGTTTTTAACGAAAAGCAAACAAATAAGAACAAAGTTGGAGGTTAAATATATGTTAATTAAAAGTAAAATATTATATATGGATGATGACCATTACTATTTAACGCCTATTCCTTCATACCTTTATAGCGTTTTTGCAATTACGGAAGAAACACTACCACAGTATGAAAAAGACTGCAATATAGAAATTAATTATACGATAACAAGAGAAACAACAATACAAGAAATTCAAAATGCATTATGTAAGAAAATGAGTAAACAGGTTGGGTTAGTCTGCAGAAATTATTTTGGTATTTACCTCAGAACCGATTCTGATTTTATTTGTATTGAAGATACAGCGATAAATGTTGAGCATGTCCTTGATTTGTTCCATATAAAGGATAATGTATGTTTTTGTTTTATTTTCTCAGCATACCAAGGCGATATATGGCGTGAAGGACAGATTAGATATTATATGCATACTCGTGAAAAAGGACATAATGTACCACACGTTCATGTAAATATAAGTCACGAAATTGACATTTCTATTAATTTCTTAACAGGTGAAATTTTAGCAGGAAAAATTCCACCAAAGTATAAGAAAGAAATAATGGATAAAATTTTTAATGATGACAATCAAAAGAAACTCATTGAAAGCTGGAATTGTACGACAGATGGCATAAAAATAGATTTAAACTATTCGTTTGGAATTGTGACTGCAGATTTTTAAAAAGCATTGTGTAATAAAAAACTATCAACTAACTGTCTTATTTTCGAGGTATAATACTTATGAGAAAAGCATCCTATACAGATAGAAAATTAACTCCTGAAGAACAAGTCATAGCAGAAAAATATTTTGGTTTAGTTAAAGTGTTTTTAAATAAGAAATATTATATTTATTATGATCAGATGATTGATGATATCTCTTTTGCATATATTCAGGCCATAAAAAAATATACAGATTATGAGAGATTACATTGTTATAAAATAGAAACAATTATATATAAGTCTCTAGAGGGAGCTGTATCAAACTATTTTAGAAAAATAAATTGTCCAAAGCGAAAACCTCCTAAAGGTATCATTAGTTGTGATAATAAAAATATAGAGGGGCTGCAAGTTATTCCTCGAGTTGGAACAATTCATTTACACAATACAGAAGATATAGCAATAAGCAATTTAATGTTATATGAGATTTTCTGCAAAATAGAAATTGAGAGGCAAAAAAGAATCATAATAATGCTTATAAAGGGTTATAAAAAAGTTGAAATACAACGATATTTTGATATTACATACTACCGTTTACAAAAAGAAATAGAGAACATTCGTAAAATAATGAACAAAATATATTCAAATAATTAAATGATATTGGAGTATAAGGATGAATTTTGAAAATATAGCAAAAGATATGGGAAAAGCAATAGATAAAGTTCCTGAAATTTATGATGATGGATTAAAAAAGACTGTCACAGAGTCCGGTGAAGTAGTTGCCTTAATACCAAGAACTATTAAAGCAGCACTCGCGCCGCTAAGAATATGGATTGCACAAAAAGAATATAATGTGGCAGAAACAGAAAAGTTACTGGAACAGAAACTAAAAAATGTAGATGAAGAAAAAATTGTTTCACCAGAGTCATATGTTGCAGTTCCGGCGATCCAGGCAATTTCTTATAGTATGAATAGTGATGAATTAAGAAATTTATATGCTAATTTGCTTGCGAAAGCAATGGTAATTTCAACAAAAGATGAAGTTCATCCATCTTTTGTCGAAATTATAAAGCAGATGTCACCATTAGATTCAATAATATTTAAAGAAATAATGCAAAGACAAGTTAATCCTATACTATATTTGACAATGGAGAATTCGGATGGAGCATTTAACACATTTATGACAAATGTTACAGATATTAATCTGGCTTCACAAAATTTAATAAGTGTTTCTATTGATAATTTGGCAAGAATGAAGTTAATTCAAATTCCTGAAGATGGATTCTATACAAATGATAAAATTTATGATTCAATTTTTGAAACAGACTATTATAAAAAACAAAAAGAGATACATCCTAAAACAGTAGACGGCTTTAAATTTAGTTATGTTAAGAAAATGATAGAAAAAACAAATTTAGGAAAATTATTTTATGAAATATGTGTAAAAGAATTATAACAGTTTAATTTAGTGAATATTATAATTGGGTTAGTTAACTATACAAATGAAAACCGGCAGACGTGTAAGTTGTAAACATGGAAAAATTGAATAGATTTTTGGGTTGAATTTAAAAAGATGCCCCAAATTGCAGTTGTTATATAAGTAAAGGTGAAAAAGTATATGAAATTAAAAAAGCTTATAATTTCAAACTACAGATGCTTCAAAGAAGCAGAGATTGATTTTGACGATTATATCACATTGGTAGTTGGTAAGAATGGAGCGGGAAAGACAGCAATACTGGATGCAGTGGCTGTCTCTGTCAGTACATTTTTATTGGGGACAGATAGTGGTGTAAGTAGAAGTATTTTAAAAGATGATGCCAGATATGAGTTCCATGATTTAAACGGAACGGTTGATCCACAGCATCAGTTCCCAGTAAGCATTGAGAGTATTGGTGATTGCTTGGATCAGCAAGATGTGAAGTGGATTCGTTCTTTGAATTCTGAAAGTGGCAAGACAACCATCAAAGATGCGGGTGAATTGACATGTCTTGCGAAGAAAGCGCAGAATCAGATTATGACAGGAGATAAATCTCTGGTTCTTCCTTTGATTTCTTATTATGGAACCGGACGTTTATACGCACAGAAGAAAGAAAAGAGAAACCTGAAATCTTTAACGGAGTTTAAACGTCAGATCGGCTATGTGGATTGTATGGCAGCAGAGTCCAATGAAAAACTGATGTTGAATTGGTTTCAGATGCAGACACTGAAAAGTCTTCAGGAACAGCAGAAGACAGGTATATTGGAAAGACCATTGCTCTTGAAAACGGTTGAAAAAGCAATTTGCAGAAGTTTTGAGAGAATCAGCGGTGCACGAAATGCCAGCCTTATCTTTGATCTTGATACTCATAAACTTGTACTGGAATTTGAATCCGCAGATGGCAATGCACAGAAATTTGCAATGGATGAGATGAGCGATGGGTACAAAAACACTCTTAGTATGATCGGCGATATCGCCTATCGTATGGCAGTATTAAATCCTATACTTGGAGATCAGGTACTGGAAAAGACACCGGGTGTTGTACTGATTGATGAAATTGATTTACATTTGCATCCACAGTGGCAGCAGACAATTTTGAGTGACCTCCATGTAATTTTCCCGAAAGTTCAGTTTATTGTTAGTTCTCATGCACCGGCAGTTATAAATTCCGTTCCAAGAGAACAGATTCGGATTCTGGATCATGGAGAAATCTACATGCCTGCGGCACAGACCTATGGAAGAGATGCCAATTCTATATTACGTGAGGTTATGAATGTATCAGAACGTCCGGCTGATATTAAGCAGCGTATGGACTTATTCTATGCATATATGGATGAAAATAACTATAAAGAAGCAGACATGATTCTGACGGAGATTGAAGCAATTGTCGGAACAACAGATCCGGATATTGCAGCCGCAAGGACATCTCTGGATTTGGAAAGAATATTGGGGGAATAGCGTATGATTGTTGTAAAAAGAGGAAAAGAGCCCAATAGTCTTTTAAAATTTCGTAAAGAAAATCCGGATGCAGATTATGAGACGGATATGCCTACGGATGTACTGAAGGATATTAGAGAACAAATGTGGAAAGAGCAAAGCGGATTATGTGCATATTGTATGAAGCGAATTAAAGAGCCAGGTGTTGTGAGAATCGAGCATTGCAGACCAAGACATCCACAAGATGAAAAGGAACATGATAGAAAGGCAACCTTGGATTTTAAATGGATGCTTGGTGTATGTTATGGAAATAGTCTGTTAAGAGGTGTGAAACCGGAAGACAAGACTTGTGATGCACATAGAGGAAATACGGAGCTTACTATTAATCCATTTGATGAAGTATCAGTCAGGAAGATAAAATATAAAACAGATGGCAGTATTTATTCGGATGATGTTGAAATCAATAAAGATGTAACGGAGACATTGAATTTAAATTGTGAGGCACTTTCTTTACCACAGATACGGAAAAATGTTTTGATGACAGTGCAGGATAGAATCACGAAAAAATGCAAGGGCAAATCACAAGATGCATTTATGCGTGAATTGGAACGCACTTATGCAAGTCTTGTGCAGGAAAGAAAATTAACTCCGTATTGTGGAATTATTATTTCTTGGCTTGAGAGCAAATTGAAGATATCATAAACTGTGCAGAGATTTGGCACAAATAAACTTGAAGGTGAAAAGATGGATTTACAAAATATACAAGAGCAGTTGAATACTGAATTTTCTAAGGAAGATATCCGTATTATATTCTGGTTTGATGATAAAGGCGAATATGAAGACGAGGTGTCTGAGTTGCAATTGGATAATGCAAAATTACATATTCTGGATGGAGCAAATTGGTTTTATTCCAAATGGTTATTGAATGAATCAGATACAGAGAGTAAGTATCTTGTATATGCACCATTCCCAAAACCAAGTGATGCAGAAAATCCATTGGCGGATATGTGTTTTTATTCGTCACTATATTATACGGATCGCATTTCTCAAATGGCTCAGGAAATGGGTATTGATAATCGATTTAAGGAGTATCTGGCTCAGTATAGTAATTTCTGGAAAGATAGAATTCGTATTGAAAAGTTCAAAGAGCTTGCTATAGACCATTTCAATGTAGAAAACATTGATATTGGTCTTATTGCTGTGCTTACGGATGTGGAAACTCCGAATTTTGAAGAGATTATAAGACAGTTACTATTCAATAATAGCGAAGCATATATGAAGGCATTAGAGGATAATGAACTTTTAGAAAAATTCTGGGAATTATGCGAGAAATATTTTGGATATCAATCGGAAAGCCCGAATATGGATGATCTGGCAGCATGTATGCTTTTGACTTATGCATCTGTGGCATTGAAGGATACGCTGCCAGCTGTCTTGAAGTCTTATGTGTTGAAAAAGAAGAATGATGTAGTTGTGTTTGTCCGAAATTTGATGGACAATGTATTGTATCAGGAAGTTTATGATATATTATCTGAAAAAGTGGACAAAACGTTGCGGGTAGTAAGCAGAATTCGTGATGAGCTGAAAAAGGATATAGATAAATCAAAAGATCATTCAGCGCAGCTTTTAGATATTGTAAATTGTGATGCCTTTTTGGGGGTGGATGATATTTTAATTGACTGGGCACTGGAGCAACTTAATAATGAGATCCTGGATGCCCAAATAAATGATATGAACATTGCACAGATCGCTGATCAGAGAACTGAGAAGACATGTCATTTTGGAAATGTATATAAAAACGAATATCAGGCAATTAAATATGCATATCAGATGATGAAAGCAGTGTCGGTTCTGGAAGTGTCTAGTGATATTAAGGGAATGGTGGAAGCTTATCAGACGCAGACATATTTAATTGATTCATACTATAGATGGTTTTACAGTGCTTATGATTGTATAGAAGATACAGAGAGATTTTCCCAGGTGAGAGAACGAATTGAAAATATGTATTCTTTTACGTATCTGCAGAAAATAACACCGAAGTGGAATCAGGGGCTGACAGATAATCTAATGACGGATACCGGATTAAAACGGCAGGAAGATTTTTATCGTAACTATATGAAGGCCTATGAAGGTAAGAAGCGTGTGATTGTTATTATTTCTGATGCGTTTCGATATGAATGTGCAAAGGAATTGATGGAACGTTTGGAAATGGATGAAAAATGTACGCCGAAATTGGATTGTATGGTCAGCGGTCTGCCTTCTGTGACATCAGTAGGAATGGCAAGCTTTTTACCGCATAACGAATTGCAGGTAGATGAGAATTTAAATGTTACAGTGGATGGACAAAACTGTGGAGATCTGGCGGCAAGGGATAAAATTTTAAAGGCAAGGAATGAAAATAATGTAGCAGTAGCTTTTGATGACTTGATCAATGCAAGTCAGGAACGGCTCCGTGAACTTTTGCAGGGAAAAAACATTGTTTATATTTATCATAATCAAATAGATGCCAGGGGAGATAAGTCTGCAAGTGAAAATGAAGTGTTTAAAGCTTGTGAGGAGGCAATCAAAGAAATTCATCGGTTGGTTCATAGACTGACAATGTATTTGTCAGCTCCTAAATTTTTTATTACAGCAGATCATGGATTTTTATATAAGCGAGACAAATTGCAGGAGTATAATAAGGTATCTTATGACAGAGAAATTTGTACTTATACAAATAAACGTTTCTTGATCACAAAACAGCGACTGAAGGATACGGGAATGAGATCAAGGGCGATGTCATATTTAAAGAATTTTTATGTTACAACACCGATAGGCACAGATATTTTTAAAGTTGCTGGTGGTGGGCAGAATTATGTGCATGGAGGATCTTCTTTACAGGAAATGCTAATACCGGTTATTGAAGTAACGACAAATGCAAAGTTTGTGGCATATGATTATGTTGATGTGATTTTGACATCAACAAATCGTAAAGTAACAAATTTGATTACCTACTTTGACTTTATCCAGACAGAAAAAGTGACGGATACTATGAAAGCAAGGAGCCTGATAGCATATTTTATGACAGAAGCTGGGGAGAAGATATCTTTTGATGTACCGATCATGGCAAACAGCCGAGAAGACGCACCAGAGAAGAGAACATTCCACGAGAAGTTTACACTGAAGTCCAGAGAATATAAGTATGGTGATAAATATTATCTGGTGTTGGCAGATGCAAATGATGAGAAGAATATTTTGCAGCAGTATGAATTTATGATTGATATTGCGTTTGTGGATGATTTTGGATTTTAAAAGGAGATATTTTATGAAGATTCATTTTACAGTTCATGTTTATGCAGAAGAAAAACTGTATGATGAAGTTTTAATTCCGCATAGCAGAAATTATGGCATTGTAGGAAAAAATATAATTGCACCGCTTAGAAAAATTAATAATAGCAATGTAGAATGGAATATTGATGATACATTAACTGTGGAAGAATTTTACGAAAAAATAGATGAATATATATATTCAGGAAAAAATAATATGCCAGATCCGTATATAGAGGGAAAGACAACTTTAGATTTTGTGAAAGAATGTAAAATTCTTAAGAAATATATTTTGAAAAATGGGATTCGTTATTCTGTAAGAAATGAGGAAAAGAATTTAGGCTTTTATTTAAGTAGACTTAGTGTTGAACAAAATAATACAATTAATATTCAAATTTTAGTAAGTTCAGATGCTGGAACGGTATATAGGGATCATGGAATACGTTTTTATATAAATTGTAGAGAAGGAACAAAGCATAATGAACCTCATATACATGTTGATATTCGATACGGAGAAGCAACAGGAGCATTTTCTTTAAAAACAGGACAACAATTAACAGGAGATAAAATTGGAAGAAAAGATAAGAAAATAATAGAAGAAACTATTTCTTTACATCAGAGTGAATTTTTACAATATTGGAATGAGCATACAGATGGATTAGATGTTGATTTAAATCAAGTTTTGGGACTTATAAAGTATTAAAGAGTATTTTGAGTTGAGGTGAATGTAATGGGGACATTAATAGATGTTTTGAAAACTTGTATTCCAATAATTGTAGGTGCATTGATTGCTATAGTGCCGTCAATTACAGAAAAATTAATTTCAAATAAATATGAACATAAAGAGAAACAGCAGCAAGAAAAGCAAGAATTGTATATAGAATTAATTTCATTATTTAGTCGTGTTTTAAAGGAAAATCGAACTGAAAGAGATCTTCTTTTATTAAGAAATAAAATAAACTTGATAAGTATTACAGGCAGTGTAGAGGTAGTAAAAGCTTTAAATGAATATATAAATACATGGGGAAGAGCATCTGGGGAGGTGCAAAATGAGAAATATCGAACTCTTCTACAAGTTATGCGTAAAGATTTAAATGTGGATAAAAAAATTGATGAAGATTTTCCTAGTATTGGACTATGTGATATAAATGTAAAAAGATAGAATAATGGTTTAATAGGTTGGATTTGTAGATGTATTTCGGGTTATTATTCCGTTGAATGATGAATATTCAATGGTTGAGAAGCTTATTTTTCAACGACAGGATTCGTATAAGAGCACAGCATATGTATTAAAAGAGGGAAGGAAAAACTGATATGGAAGAATATAATAATGTACAGGAAAATACAACAGAGGACAAGCGAGAAGAAATAAAGCAAAAACTCCGTCAGTACTATGACGGTCGTATTGTCCGGAAGGATTTAACAAAGTCCATCCGTGAAGGCGCCAATGTTCCGGTTTATGTATTGGAATATCTTCTCGGACAGTATTGTAATTCCGATGATGAAGAGATCATTGAAGAAGGAGTAGAAAACATAAAGCGTATTTTGAGAGATAATTATGTGCGTCCGGATGAGGCACAAAAGATTCTCTCTCTTTTGCGTGAAAGAGGTAGTTATACGGTGATTGATCGTATCACGGTTGTATTGAATACAAAGGAAGACCGTTATGAAGCGACGTTTTCCAATTTGGGCATAAAAGGGATTCCGCTTCATCCAGATTATGTGAAGGATTATGACAGATTACTCTGTGGGGGTATCTGGTGTATTCTGCAGATGGAGTATGAGTTTATCGAGGAAGATAAGAAAAATACGCAGCCAATCCGTATCCGGAAGCTGACGCCGATCCAGATGCCTCATGTGGATATGGATGAAGTGAAGAATGGCAGAAAAGCTTTTACCAAGGATGAATGGATGGATATTCTTCTCCGTTCAACTGGTTTGGAGCCGGAGCGTTTCAGCGAGAGAGCAAAGTGGCTGTTGATTGCCCGTATGATTCCGCTGGTGGAGAATAACTTTAATCTTTGTGAGTTAGGACCTCGATCCACCGGTAAGTCTTACATATATGAGCAGATTTCTCCAAATAGTATTCTTGTTGCCGGTGGTCAGACAACAGTTGCTAACCTTTTCTATAATATGTCCAATCATACGGTTGGTCTTGTTGGCATGTGGGATTGCGTAGCTTTTGATGAGGTTGCTGGTATCAAGTTTAAAGATAAAGACGGAATTCAGATTATGAAAGGATACATGGCTTCCGGAGCATTTTCACGAGGAAAAGCAGAGATTCAGGCAAAAGCGTCCATGGTGTTTGTGGGAAATATCAATCAGAGCGTGGAAACTCTTTTAAAAACTTCCAGTTTATTTGATCCATTCCCATCTGAAATGGGAACCGATACAGCATTTCTGGATCGTATGCATTGTTATATTCCTGGATGGGAGATTCCGAAATACAGACCGGATTCTTTTACCAATGATTATGGATTTATTACCGATTATTTGTCAGAGTTTATGCGTGAATTGCGTAAAGACAGCTACAGTGATCTGATGGATAAGTATTTCCGTTTGGGAAACAACCTGAACCAACGTGATACCATTGCAGTCCGTAAGATGATTTCCGGATTTACGAAGTTGTTATATCCGGATGGAGAAGTAACAAAAGAAGAGTTACGTGAGATTGTAGAGATTTCGTTGGAACTTCGCCGTAGAGTAAAAGAGCAGCTGAAAAAAATTGGTGGTATGGAGTTCTATGATGTGAATTTTTCCTATACGGATAATGACAGTTTTGAGGAACATTATGTTTCTGTTCCGGAGCAGGGCGGTGGCAAGCTGATCCCGGAAGGCATGGGAAAACCAGGCTCTGTATATACCGTTTCCAAATCAAAGACAGGAATGATCGGTTGCTATATGTTGGAAACACAGATGATGCCTGGTAATGGAAAACTGACCTGTACCGGTATTGGATCAGGAAAAGAACCGAAAGAGGCAACAAACACAGCATTTAACTATTTGAAAGCTAATGGAAACCGAATTTCTGGTCAGATCAGTACTACAACAAAGGATTATATTATCAATTATCAGGATATGCAGGGCATTGGAATGACAGGAAATCTGGCATTGCCGACATTGATTGCAATCTGTTCTGCAGCACTTGGAAAAACACCGTTGAACAGTCTTGCAATTCTTGGAGAAATCAGTATTGGCGGCACTTTGATTAAAGTAGATGAACTGGCAAGTACGTTACAGGTATGCCTGGATAGTGGTGCAAAGAAAGTACTGCTTCCAATTACTTCTGCCGGAGATCTGGGAACGGTACCATCAGATCTGGTTGGAGCATTTAGCCTTATTTTTTATTCTTCCGTGGAAGAGGCAGTATTTAAAGCACTTGGTGTGGAGTAAAATTGAGAGCCACATAATAACGGGGAAGAAGGTGATTGATTATTTTTGAACAGGATTTTGAGGAGATGCTGCGGCAGCACCAGGCATCTCTGGATGATAGAAAGAAATTTACTGCATTGGTAAGGGATTTATTTCCAGATCAGGCGAAGAATGTCAATTTACTGTTGATGGCGTATAACATGGGAATTGCTCAGGATATACAGAGTGCATCTTATATCAATAATACATTTGCTTTTCGATATGTGAAGCAGCTTATGGATGATTTTGGTATGAGCCGTGTTAATGCAGACTGGATTATATCTGTATGGTGTTTCTGCTATGGAGGAAAAGTGCTGGGAAAAGCCTGTGACATTTCTGTACAGAAGCAGGGAAGTGGGCCGGCGATTCAGGGAGAACAGTCATCTTCTGGTAAAGTTTACGGAGATCTTTTTGAATATAAAAGAAGTCAGAGAGGAAATGGGTTGGCAGTTACTGGGTTTCGTGGATCCCAAAACCAGACAATCATTTTTCAAAACAGATCTGGAAATACTCCAGTAGTAGAGGTTGCAGATGACAGCTTTTGTAATTCTTCTACAGAGGAAGCGATTTTGACAGAAGGAATTGCCAGCATTGGAAGAAATGCTTTTTCTGGATGTGATAAATTACATCAGGTAGTACTGCCAATCAGCATCGAAGAGATCAATGATTCTGCTTTTGAAAATTGCAGAAATTTAAAATCAGTATCCTTACCGGGGGCACTTAAGACAATTGGAAATGCAGCTTTTAAAGGAACCGGCTTAAGAACAATAGCGATTCCTGAAAGTGTGTTTTGGATAGGTAATGGTGTGGTGGCGGATTGCCAGTTGCTGGAACATGTAACGATTCCTTCAAATATGGACAAGATACCAGAGCATATGTTTGAAGGCTGCATAAATTTGAAAAAAGTGGAATTGCATGAGAGGTTGAATGAAATCGGTGAACGGGCATTTTTCGGATGCAGTTCTTTGGACTTTATTGTGATTCCAGATAGTGTAAAAAAGATCGGGAAGAATGCATTTACTAATACGGATAAACAGTTTATTATGCAATGTTCTTTTGGATCTTATGCAGAAGAATACGCCAGAAAGAACAAATTTAAATATCAACTGGTATAGCCTAGAATTCAGATTGTCGCCTGCTATGCGACAACGAAAGAGAAAATTCACGGTATATTAACAGAACAAAGAGGTGAAAGGATGGGGCTTTTTGATATACTGTTTGGAAATCAAAATCAGATTCCCACGGTGACAACGATTTTACCGGATGTAGCAAGGCAGGAGATTATCGCGGGCAGACTTCCGATTTTGAATACAGACAAATTATTCCTGAAACGGGGAGAAAAGATACATTTTATTGATAAAGCAATCAATATGGAAAAGAAGACTGTAAAAGAGTTCCGACATGTGGGAGGAAGTGCTCCCGGATTATTTGAAGGGACCAGGGTGAGTTCAGGAAAAGGAAAAACAGTCGAACATACTGAATTAATTCAGCATAGAGGAATTTTATATATAACAAATCAGAGAATTGTGTTTCAGGCAACGGAGTGGGGATTTGACAAGACCTATCGTTATCTGACCGCAATTACTCCATACAGCAATGCCTGTGAGATGCAATTTGGAAATAAATCCTATTGCATGGTCGTGCCAGATGGAAGTGTAGTGAATCAGGTATTGCAGTTGATCAAACAAAGGAGGCAGGTACCGTAATGGAAGGACAGTTAAAAAATGGAACGATTCTTACTTCGGAGAGTGGAAATAAGTATGAGGTAGTCAGTCTCCTGGGAGCCGGTGGACAGGGAGAAGTCTATGATGTGAAATGTGGCGGTAATCATTATGCACTGAAATGGTATTTTAAGGGTAGTGCTACCGAGCGTCAGAAAAAGATTCTGGAAACAATTATTGCCAAAGGATCACCAGATGAAAGCTTTCTCTGGCCTATGGAGTTGATTGTGCCGGCGAAAAGTGATCTGTATGGTTATATCATGCCGCTTCGACCAAAGAATTACAAGAGTATCGTGGATTTGATGAAGAAACGTGTGAATCCATCTTTTTATACTTTATGCAGAACTGCTTTTAATCTGACCAGAGGATATCAGAAACTGCACGCTATGGGAGCGAAGTATCAGGACATTTCATTTGGAAATCTGTTCTTTAATCCAGATAATGGTGATGTGCTGATCTGTGATAATGACAACGTATCTTTTGATAACAGCAAACCGGGTGGAATTCTTGGAACGCCGGGATTTATGGCACCGGAGATTGTAAGAGGAGAAAAACGGCCTTCAAAAGATACGGACCGGTATTCACTTTCCGTGCTGTTATTCTATCTTTTTATGGTGAATCATCCATTGGAAGGAAAACTGGAAGCAAGCATTCGTTGCATGGATATGGCAGCCAGAGTGAAACTGTATGGAACAGATCCGGTGTTTATTTTTGATCCCAATAATAAGACGAACAGACCAGTTAAAGGCATCCATGATAATGCAACGATTTATTGGCCGTTATATCCGGAAAAGCTACGTCAGATGTTTACCAGAGCATTTACAGTTGGTCTGAACGAGCCGAGTAAACGTATTACGGAACCGGAATGGATGACGTTATTTTCCAATATGATGAGTGGAATGATGCAGTGTTCCTGTGGAGCACAGGTTTTTTATGATGAAGAACTGGAAGCAAAAGGTGTGGCACATATTTGCTGGAATTGTGGAAAGGCAGTGCAGGTACCAAATAAGATCATCATTGGAAAGAATCGAGTGCTTTTGAATCAGAATATGAAGTTGTTGCATCATCATGTTTACGATGATTTTGATATGGATACCATAGTGGGTTCTGTTGTTCAGAACCCAAAGAACCCGGCACTTTGGGGAATACGGAATGAAGATAAAGTGAACTGGACTTATCAGAAAGCAGATGGCACACAGATTCCAGTTGCGCCGGGAAGAACAGCCGGGATTGCTAAAGGCGTAAAAATTATATTCCCTGAATCAACAGGAGAATTTAAATAAGCTTTGAAATAAAGAGAAAATAAAAGTACATGTGGGAGGATTTTACAATGACGGCGTTACAGAGACCAGGCGGAGAATTAGCAACAAGACCAATCCATTTCTTTTGGGTAGTAGATTGTTCCGGATCTATGTATGGAGAGAAGATTGGAATTGTAAACAATACCATTCAGGAGTGCATACCGGAAATGCGCTCGGCAGCAGACAATAATCCAAATGCACAGCTTCTGATTCGTGCATTACAGTTTTCTTCTGGAGCAAGCTGGATTACTTCCAGTCCGGTGCCGGTAGAGGATTATGGCTGGGAAGATATGGATGCCAATGGATTGACAGAATTGGGAAAAGCATTTGACCTTCTGGCTGCACAGCTGAGTATTCCACCGATGCCGGAGCGTGCATTGCCGCCGGTTATCGTGCTTCTTTCTGATGGGCAGCCTACAGACGATTACAAAAAGAGTATGGATAGACTGAAAAAACTTCCTTGGTTTCGGAAAGCAGTGAAGATTGCGATTTCTATTGGACAGGACGCAGATGACGAAGTATTGATTGAATTTACCGGAAATAAAGAGCTTGTTTTGCAGGCGAACAATGCAACAGCATTGGCAAAGATGATTAAATGGGCATCCACGACAGCGTCTATGGTATCCGCACCATCAAGCAAGCCTATGAATTCTGTATCAACAGAAGCCACAGCTGCAACTGCGCCAGGAACTTCTGCAGTAGCTTCCATACCGGCAGATGATCCATTTGCTCCAGCAAATAATGGAGCACCGCTGGTACTTGATATGAGTAATATTCCAAATCCAGATGATTTTGATGAAGGAGCTGTCTGGTAGGAAGAGGAGACGTCGGATGAAACGCTATATATGTGACGGAATCGTCAAGGGTGCGACTCACGTAAGAAATCAAATGCCTTGCCAGGACAATAAACGAATCGTAGAGATATCAGATAAGCTTGCTATTATTGCAGTTGCAGATGGTCATGGAAGTTCCAAATGTCCCAGAAGTGACAGAGGTTCCATGATCGCTGTTAATTCTTTCTATGAAGTCATGAAGAACTATCTGAAGGTCTATGGAGAAGACGAAGCAGGCCTTTCCAATCTGATTACGTTTCTTAACCGGGAAGGTGATATGCGATTCGCTCAGGATGTATGCGAAGAGTGGCAGGCAAGGGTAAAACAATCTTTTTATAAAAATAAAGTAGATGGAATGACCGATGAAGATGGAAATATCAAGTGGCCGTCTGTATTTTCTCTGTACGGAACGACGCTACTCGGAATGCTGGTTACAGACAGCTTTGTATTTTCATTTCAGATTGGAGATGGAGATATCAGTTTTGTGACAAAAGAAGAAGTCGCACCACTGGTGGAACCAGAAAAATTTTTGGGAATAGAGACTCATTCATTGTCAAAACCGGATGCCTGGAGAAAATCAGTGGCATCGGTACGGAGACGAGAAATGGAGAGTGAAGAGCCATATATGTATATCCTTTCTACAGATGGATTTGCTAATAGTTATACTTCGGATGAAGAATATCAGAAGACATGCAAGGACTATTTGCAAATGCTTCAGGAGCATGGAGCAGGCACTGTGAAGGAAAATCTGAAGAACTGGCTGACGGAAACCAGTGAGCTGGGGTGTGGGGATGATATTACAGTAGTTATGGTGTATTTTGCAAAAGAGTAAGGAGCTACGGGAAAATGATTGTAGATCGCTATTATTATCATCAATTAAATAAAAAGGAACAAGCGATCTACAAAGCATTTTATAATGGTGTGATGGCATATCAGGAGATTATTCCAATTCCAGTGAGTGGTGAATTTACTCATAATAGTTTTGAGCATATTTTTATGGCATTAACAAGGGATAATCCATTAATTTATTTTTTGAATCAATCAGCATGTAGTATTGCCCATGATATATTTGGACATATTGCAATTTGTCCGCAGTATTTTTTTTCGAAAGAGAAGATAAAAGAATATAGTCGAAAAATTGAAAAAGTGGTGAACGAACTTGCAGGAAAGCTGCATCTGTTGGAGTGCAGTGATTATGAAAAGGAACTTCGAGTACATGACTGGATTTGTCAGAATGTTGCATATGATTATGAAGGAACTGATAAGGATAAAGTGTCAAGGGTGATTGCTTCTCATAATATCCTTGGCGTTTTTGCATATCATAAGGCTCAATGTGAGGGTATTGCAAAGGCAGTGAAAGTTCTTTTGAATGCGGTTGATGTGAAATGCATTGTTGTGACTGGTACGGCAGGAAAAGATGGAAATATGGGTCCCCATGCTTGGAATATTGTAAATATTGACGGAGAGCCATATCATTTGGATGCGACGTGGGATATAAGTTTGCCTGAATCGATGAGAATTACTTATGACTATTTCAATCTTACCGATGATTTGATGAATTTGGAGCATAATCCGGAAAATGTGCTTCCGAAATGTAACAAAGGCAGTGCAAATTATTTTATAAAAAACAGATGTGATTTCCAAACTCGTTATACATTATTAAAATATATACAGGCGCAGATTGAACACGGAAAAAAGGAATTGTTATTTCGGATAAATGGGCGGTTAAAAAATGAGAATATTGTTACTGTAATAGAGGAATTTTTGCGGAAAAAATATCAGGATACAGAAGCAGAAAAAGTTGCTTCTTTATATAAAGCAAATAAGAAAATCGGTGTTTATTATATGAGAATCAGTTAAAACAGATGGGGTAAGAACTATGGAATATGGTGTTATAGGTAAGGGAAAAAACACGAGTGAAATGGCTGATAAAGTCATTAACAGTATACTTGAAGAATATTCACGTGAATTGTTTAATTTTACACGAGCTGAATTTGATAGTATTGTTGAGTATGATGTGCTGAATATTATGGCATATTATTATTCTAAGATGAATGCTCAGCAGAAAGCAGTAATTGTAAGTGCACTTCAGGATGAGTTTGGCTTTTCATTCTTAGATGATACATTAGAAAAATTAGCGATGTTTGCAGATGAGGGAATATATATTCCTCTTTCATGTAAATTGATGGATAGACTTGGCGATAGTCGAGTGACGATAATTATATATGAAACTATATTTAAATGTTGTACGAATTTGACCCAAAGTAATTGGAATCAAAGCGATTCATATTCCAATTACTTGGTTCTTATTAATGCAGCTTTTTTTTATGCACTTTCTTATAAGCTTCATGTAAGAGAGCGCTATGTAAGCTCAATGGAAAATTTTTACGGTCAGAATGGATATGATGAATTTGTAGAATCTTTATATGAAAAACATCTGGATGACATTGGCTGGGATGTGGATATAGAGCTTGATGTTCTGGATGATCTCATTGAAAATAGTAAAAAAAATGATTTCTTCAGAAAAGGTTCATCAGAAGAATTTATGGATGCAGTAGAAGCCATGGAAAACATCCGCAGAGAACATATTAATGTCCGATCAGAAGAAGATATGGAAGGTTTTGAACGGATTGTACGGGAAACAGGTATTCACGAATTACAGAATATTGATATTCACGGCTTTGAATGCCATTTTTGTGAAGCTAAATACAGTGATGAGAAATATATTATTGTATATCAAAAAAATACACATATTCGAGATATCATTGATAATGAAGAAAAATGGAGCAGTTTTCAAAGAGACTTGTATAGAGAAGATATTCGCCAGAGTAATACCAAGGCGATGGTATATATTGTTTATATTTTGGATGACAATTCCGATAATATTCCTATCCAAATAATTGAGAGTAATATGACATATGGAAGGAAGTATGTTTTTTCCGAAGATGAGACAATCACTTTTATCAATGGTATTGTAAAAACATCCAGAGATGATATTAATGAAACATCTCCGGTTCAAGAGTGGGATCGTATCTTAAGAGAAGAACATCTTACGGCATGTTTAACTGAGGCATATACAGCAAAAAAAGTTGAGAGTTATCTTAATGGCGAACGTTTTGATGCAGATTATGTACAGGATGATGACTACTCTACTATGAGACATTCAAATGTTCCTCAGATTAAATGGGTAAAATCTCTGGAAACAACAGGATTTAGGGATTTTTGTTTTGATAAGAAAACGATGACATTTGGTCAAATAAATCTTTTTTATGGAGCAAATGGATCTGGTAAGACATCTGTACTGGAAGCAATAGAATATGCACTTACCGCAGAGGTGCGTCGTGTAAAAGACTTCAAAGTTAAATTGCCTACGGATAGTTATCCAAAGTTAAATGTTTATGATACAGAAGCAGGTATACATACTTTTACGCCGGGATTTTCCAAAAAGAATAATAAAGAGATAGAACGTGTCTGGTATGGTGTGCCTATCGGAAGAACAAAATCTAGTCTAAATGAAAATTTTAATCGTTTTAATGCTTTTGATTCTGAGGCTGCGTATAAGTTTATTCATGAATCAGATAATAGCGAAGATAGCTTTGCATCAATGTTTGGAAATCTTATGTTTGGTGAAACAGTTGTTGACCATGAGAAAAAGTGGCAAAGATTCAAACGAGCATTCAATGAACGTTACACAGAGCTTCGAAATGAACTGAATGAAGCGAGAAGTATGGTTCAGTATTATGAGGAAAGTCTTGCGCAAAAAACGGATAGTTCAAGGTCTGAAGAAATTGAAACGGGAATTACTGCATTAAAATTTATTAATCGTACCCGTTTGCCAAAGGGGGCTAGTGATAGATATCCGGAAATTTTAGAGGAAATGAAGTTAATTCGTAAATATGTGGAAATTCTTTCAGCTCATAATTTAGAAAGAATGGATTTTGGTACGATTTCTGAGCAGGTTAAAGTGATAAAGAAGAATAATCTTCTCTATACTAGACAGCGTAGAGACAAAACAGAGGAGATCACCAGGCTGACAGAAGAGAACGGTAGTATAAAGAAGAATATTTTTAATGAGAGAGAAAAACAGATTGATATTCAAAAGGAATTGAATCTAGTTGATACAGATATTCAAAATTGGACAATTGTTCAAAATGTACTTAATCATAAAGAGACTATCAAACTGGTAAAGGATCTTATAGAGGAACTTGAACAGATTGAGCGTGAATTATACTATATTTCAAAAATTGAACAAAGACCTGCAATTATTAATTTCTTGAAATTGGATGATTACAAAGAACTATCTGAATGGGAAAAACAACATTTCGAGACTGAATTGGAAGAAGTAAGGGCAAGAAGGCGTCAGACCGAAAATAAATACAATGAAGAAAAGAGCGCATTTGGTGAAAGAGAGCAACAGGTTATTGAACTTAGGAAAATTGGTAAAACTCTTATGACGGATGCTAGATGTCCTTTGTGCGGACATGAGTATAGTACAACGCAGCAGTTAATAAATATTATCGACAATGCTGTAGTAGTTGACGACAAAATGGACATGTTGATCAGAGAGATGCAGGATCTTGATAAAAAAATTATTGAGTTAGAGAAGATTATTGATCGACAGAATTTAATTGATAAGGCGAAAAAAGAGCTATTAGAATTAACAAATGTTGTCCCGATGGTTAAAATGTGTGGGTCAAATTATAAAAGATTATATGAGTATGTGATTTCTGGAATCGAGAAGGAGAAGAGAAAGGAAGAAATAATTGAGCAGCAGACGGCATTGGATAATCAGGGATTTTCAATTCGTAATATCAGTGCCTGTCAGGAGTATACCAGCACAGATCCTACATATTTGGAATATAAAAGATCTGGAAATGGTACTTATGCGGAATTTCTACAAAATAAATTTGAGAAGATTCAGTTGGAATTGTCATCATCAGAGAATGCAATTGCTGATAATCAAAAGAAAATTCAACAAAATGAACAGAGAGAAGAAATTCTTAGAAGCGAAATTCACAGTTTAGAATCCCAGTTAGAAGCATTGGATATGGACATTAATCGTGAACTTGAACAGGCTTTGGAAAACCTAAAAACAAAATTTAAAGTTTCAGATACTGATATTTTAGGGGAATGGGTATCAAAATATCATACGGTATATGATAAATGTGAATTAGAAGTTGAACGTTTAGAAGCTCTGAGTTCTGTTATTTTTGAAAGACAGGTATTAGAAGAATATAAAGCAACAATTAAGAAGGATGAGCCGATGGTTGAACGATGTGCCAGAGCAGTACAGGCATTTGAAAAGATGCCTTCTCTTAGTTCATTTGTAGAAAAAGGAATTCGTAATAATATTCAGCAAATCAGTAAATTTTTTAAATGGATGCATCACTCAGGAGAATTTGAAAAACTGGATATAGATGACAGAGGAATCTATGCAGTTCGTGGATTAAATAATCAGGAAGTAAGAACCTATGAAATGAGTACTGGACAGAGATCTACAATTGCTATGGCAGTTATGTTTGCATTACATATGGCTGCACCAGATGCACCTCAGTTTTTACTGTTGGATGAACCGCTGGCTACAATGGATGATACACAGGTATTGAATGTTCTGGATATTTTGAAATCCATGGCGGAAAGGAATACTCAGATTTTCTTTACTACAGCAAATAGTGTTATGATTAATCTTTTCAAAGAGTGTTTTAAAAATACTACATTTGATTATAAAGAGTATCAGTTTATTAAGCGGGTTAACCGTCCTTCCGAAATTAGAGAAAGTAATATTAATGATACGAAATCTATTGAAGAGCTTACTTTAGATGATCTCACGCTTGATTTTCATCAGTTTGCACAAATTAGAAATATTCTTCGTAGAAATCAGGAGAAACTTGTTGCCAGGGATGAGTGGGAAGTATTGCCAGAGGAAACTAATACAGATACTGCAGGTCAAAGAAAGATGACTATTGATTCAACAGAAGCTGAAAATTTCTATATGATATTGGACAGCGATGAAAGAAGAATTTTGGATGTGTTGGTAGCAGATCGGCCTGACAGTATTGCTGACTTTTTGAAATTAGTTTCACCGTTTCCAAACTATAAAACCATTTTAGAGCGCATCAATGAAAAGGCACTGGATTTCTATGAGGAAACTATTATTAATACAGATGAAATGCTTCCTTATGTCGAAGAGGATTATCTGGATGAACTTAAAGAACAAAATACTTCTTTTTATGATAAAAACAGGGCTGAAAATGCTGGACAACAAAAAAGATAAAACTTATGGAAAAGATTATTGATAAATTAATAGAGGCTTTTTAATATGGAAAAACGTATACCTAAAAAAACGTATAGAAATATCATGAATTCTCTCGGGGGTGGAACAGTTCCTCGAGAGGGTTTAGGATACATTGCTGTAGGAAGAGAACAAGAAATTAATTCGCTTCTTCGTGATACAGAAATTATACAAGACGGAGGTGCAACCTTTCGCTTTGTTGTTGGCGATTATGGTAGTGGAAAAACATTTCTGCTACAAACAATAAAGGAATACTGTGTAAAGAATGATTTTATTGTGGCAGAGGCGGATTTATCGCCAGATAGGGCTTTGATTGGAAACACTACAAAGAAAAAAGGTTTGGCAACGTATAGAGAACTGATGTCAAATATATCAAATAAGACAAATCAGTCTGGAAGAGCACTTTCCAAAGTGATGGAGTCATGGGTAAATAATATATTCGTTCGTGCTGCAATACAAATGTCCCAGAATTCTTTGGAAGAGACTAATATTGAGTATATTGCAGAAAATATAATGTTGCAAGATTGTGCGAAATTGCAGTCATTAGCGTATGGTTATGAATTTACTAAGGGGTTGCGATTATTCTGGAAAGCAAGCAGAACCTCTGATATAAATGAGAAGATGACGGGACAGGAGAATGTTCTTAGATGGTTTAGAGGTGAATTTAAAACAAATCAGGAGGCCAGGAGGGAACTTGAAATAAATGCTATAGTGCAAGATGAAAACTGGTTTGATTATATTATGTTATGGGCGCAGTTTTTTGTCCTTGCTGGATACAAGGGATTTATTGTGTTGATTGATGAGTTAGCTTACATTTGTAATACAGCAAATGGAATTACTCGTCAGAACAATTATGAGAAAATTCTAATGATGTATAATGCTGCATTGCAAGGAAAGGCAGAAAATCTGGGAATTATCATGAGTGGTATTCCCAAGAGTATCTATGATAAGAAAAAAGGAATTTTCAGTTATGAGGCAATGCGTTCTCGCTTGTCAACTGGCTCATATCAGGATCCCAGTATCATTAATATGATGACGCCGATAATTAAGGTGCTTCCGTTGACAAGAGAGGAAATGTATGTACTATTAGAAAAACTGGCGGAAATCCATGCTCAGTTGAATGAATGCGAGAGGGTTATTACAGAAGATGAGATGATTGATTTTGTAAAACTGGCATATATGAAGAGGGAAACTACATTTATCACACCGCGAACGATGATTCGTGATTTTATTCAGATTTTAGATGTAAAACGACAGAATCCGGACAAGGGTATTAGAGATATCCTTACTGCGTATAGGTTTGCGGTTGATGAAGAACAGAATTATGAAGAAATTGATGGATAGGGAGAAATTCAGCACATGAAGATCCGAGAATTAAGTATATCAGCAAGGGCAAGGATGTGCTTGCTTACAGCTGGGTATGAGGATATAGAGGAACTAAGAGATATTACAGACGAAGAACTTTTGGAAATTAGGAATTTAAATGTGAAAGGTGTTACAGAAATCAGGGCAGCAATTGAGGCGTATTTTATTGAAGAAGAGGATGAATCGGAAAAAGATTTAGAAGATGAATTTAAAGATATTACCATATTTCAAAGAGATGAAAATATTGGAGTTACTGTCGATTTTTGTGGCCTCGAATTTGATGCAGTTTCTGAGAGTATTACCATCAGTATATGGGTTAGTAATAAATCTGAGGATACATATGATATTTGGATCAAAGATTTGCATATAAATGGAAAAAGTCATAAAGATTTCTGTGATATCGGAAGTGTTTCTGATTATAGCAGTGGGTATTTGGAAGAAGAAATTGATGACATTGATTATGAGAAAATTCAGACAATTAGATTTCTCGTTGAAATTGATGACGAAGATGACAACGAATTAGCTAATAGTAAAATTGTTACATTATCTTGTAATACAGAGGATGAAAGTTTCACTGTGGAAAGTATTGCAGATTATGAAGAGGAAGCAGATATCTCTGAGGACGAAGATATAGTTGATGATTTTGAAAAAAAATTCACTAAAGAAGAGGAAAATTCAGAAGGTAACTGTAAAGATAATACCATATTTCGAAGAGATGGTGTTATTGTTGAGATTTGTGGAATTAAATTAGATTCACTTTCTAAGACTATTAGCATCGGCATATGGACTGATAATGAATCTGTGGATACATATAAAATTCGGCTTAAGGATTTATATATAAATGAGAAACTAAGTAAATATTTCAATGATATTGAGCAAAGTATTTCGGCATACGGATGTGCTTATATAGAAGGAAGAATTGAAGAAACTAATAATATTGCTTATGAGGAAATTCAAAGAATTAAATTCCTCGTTGAAATTGATTACGAAGCTGACAAGGAATTATCTAATAGTAAAATTGTTACAGTATCTTGTAATACAGAAGATGAAAGTTTCACGGTGGAAAGTATTGCAGATTATGAAGAGAAAGCAGATATCTTTAAGGAGGAAGATACAGTTGATGTTTTAGGAGAAAATTCTGTTGATGAATGGCTGAGACCGGCGGTGGAAATGTATAAAGCAAGCTTGCGGGGCCTTTCCAAAAATCAAAATAATCAAAATTGCGTTTTAGCGGCATATCCGGATATTATTAAAAACATTGTACGAAAAAGGGAGAAATATTGGGAGTATCGTTTATATGTAGAAATTGTAATCTATGAATATGAGAACTTACGAGAGTATCGCAATCAAAAAGTGGTGTTTGGAAAGTATGAGGATTGTCTAAAGCGCATTGAAGATTCTAATGAGTTTGTAGATTTTATAAAATCACAAATGGATAAATTGTTAGATTTTATTCGTAAAATTGAAAGTTATGTAAATGAAGATTTGAAAGAAGCTTTTGGAAAATCAGGAGAAGCTGGGGATGTGCATAAGATAATTGAGGCTACAGAAAAAATGATGCAAATATATAAAGATATGATTGAATGGAAACTGTCTTTTGGAAATATTGATGCAGATTGTACTTGTAGCAGAATGGTTGAACTGTTATGTCAGGTTGTTGAAAGTGCTTTGGAGAATTTCGATGTGCTGTATTCTAAAATGCAGGTCGCTAAGAAACAATTTGAAGATTTGTTAGCTGGTCTGATTACAGAGGAAGAATTGCACGTGGATATAAGTATTCCTATCGTAGTAGAATTGGATGAATTTAGTAAAAAATGGAATGCATGGACAGAAAAATATCTTAATATTTAAAAAATCAGGGGGGATTGCTACGGTAAATTTTAATTTTCAATATTTCCATAAACTCCTTCCCAAACCACAAAAACCATGCTACCATTAACATGAATCAGAAAATAAAATATCTGATTACATAACCAGATCAAAGGTGGTGAAACCTATGGGTACCAAGGATACCATCACCAAAGATTACATGGCAGACAACCGTATTTTTGCGGATGTGTTTAACCATATGCTGTACAAAGGAGAAAAAATCATAGACCCTGACGCATTGTATCCACTGGATACAACTGCTCTGACTGTTCCTTATGGAGCGGAAAAATCAGAAGTTCCTGTTCAGAAGTTTCGAGATGAATTTAAAGCATTTACTGCGATGCAAGATGAATCTAATGTTTATCTTCTTCTCGGGATTGGGAATCAGTCAGAACAGAACTTTGCAATGCCGGTTAAGAATATGGTCTATGACTCATTAGAATACGCAGGGCAGGTAGAAAAATCTGCTAAATCTCACAGAAGGGCTAAGGAGAGAGCACCTACATCAGGAGAATATCTTTCTGGGTTTTATAGGAATGATCGTTTAATTCCGGTTATCACTGTAGTTGTATATTTCGGTGCTGACACCTGGATCGCGCCCAGAAGCCTGCATGAGATGTTTGACGTGAAAAAACCGGAGATTCTTTCCATGGTTCCGGATTATTGGATCAATCTTTTTTCACCGTAAGCGCTATTGGCGGTTACGATATTTCAGACAGGGGAAACAGAACACGTATAGACCAAAACCTTTTCGGACAAGCTACCCTTATGAACATAAGAAGAGAACAAAAAAGCGCAGGAGATCATAAACAGTATTATTATTTTCAAGGAGGGAAAACTTATGCTACGTTATCTGCCTGTTCGAAAAGTTCACGCTAGACAGGTCCTGGATTCCAGGGGGAATCCTACGGTGGAAGCGGAAGTAACAGTAGGAGAAGGAATCATAGGGATCAACGGATTTACGGGAAGAGCCATGGTGCCGTCCGGAGCATCCACGGGGAAATTTGAGGCTGTGGAGCTGCGGGACGGAAACCGTGAGGAATATCTGGGCCAGAGTGTGAAAAAAGCGGTGGAGAACATCAATACCCGTCTGGCGGATGCCATCATCGGAGAAAATGCCCTGAACCAGGCATGGATCGATCATCTTCTGATCGAAACGGACGGAACGGAAAACAAAAGCAGTGCAGGAGCCAATGCCACACTGGCAGTATCCCTGGCAACGGCCCGTGCTGCAGCCGGTGCACTCCGGCTTCCTCTTTATCAGTACCTTGGAGGTTGTCATACCATGCAGCTTCCGGTGCCGATGATGAATATTTTAAATGGGGGAAAGCATGCGGACAACACCGTAGATCTTCAGGAATTTATGATCATGCCAACCGGGGCAGGGTGTCTGGAAAAAGGTATCCGTATGTGTGCGGAAGTTTACCAGCACTTAAAGCTCCTTCTCCGGGAAAAAGGACTTTCCACAGCAGTTGGTGATGAAGGAGGCTTTGCCCCGGATCTTCCGGATTCAGAGGAAGTGCTGACCCTGATCGTCCATGCAGTGGAAAAAGCAGGATACAAACCTGGTGAAGAGATCACCATTGCCATCGATGCAGCCTCCAGTGAACTTTATGATGAGGAAAAAGGCGTGTACTTTTTCCCAGGGGAGAGCCGCATGAAAGGGGAAAAGATCTACCGGGATGCCAGGGAGATGACAGAGTACTACGAGAAACTGGTGGGAAAATTTCCCATTGTTTCCATTGAGGATGGGCTCTGGGAGGATGACTGGGAAGGCTGGAAATACCTGACGGAACATCTGGGAAAAAAGGTCCAGCTTGTGGGAGATGATCTGTTTGTCACCAATATCAAACGTCTGCGCTGCGGTATTCAGCTTGAAGTCGCCAATGCCATCCTCATCAAGGTAAATCAGATCGGAACCCTCACGGAAACCCTGGATGCAGTGGAGATGGCCCAGCATGCGGGATATCGCGCGGTGATCTCCCACAGATCCGGCGAGACCGAGGATTCCTTTATCGCAGATCTGGCGGTAGCTTGCGGAGCCGGACAGATCAAAACAGGTGCGCCCTGCCGTTCGGACCGGAATGCCAAGTATAATCAGCTTCTGCGGATCCATGAACAGCTTGGGACCCTTGGAAGATATGCCGATCCTTTTGCAAAAAGATCTCAGAAAAAGCCCTGCATAAAATAAACGGAAAATGGTTGAAATCCCGGTTTAGCTATGGTAAAATAACCTCTAGTTGATTAGGAGGTGTAACCGCGTGAACATTTTGAAGATTATTCTGACTGTAATTTATGCAATAGATTGTATCGCTCTGACTGTTGTCGTACTGATGCAGGAGGGCAAGCAGCAGGGTCTTGGCTCTATCGCCGGAGTAGCTGATACTTACTGGGGTAAGAATAAGGGCCGTTCCATGGAAGGTGGTCTCGTAAGAGGTACCATTATCATGGGAGTTATTTTCTTTGTACTGTCAATCGTACTGAACATTATCTGATCTGCCAGGAGCAGAACAGAAGTTGGGAACACTCTTGCTGCGTTAGCATGCAGAAGAACCTCGGATGGAGACTTCTTTTGTTAATCAGCAGGAGTGTTTTTGCGTTGATACAGGGTCACGGGTGAGACTTCCTCTGGAATGATAACAGGGTAAAAATGAAATAGAAACAGGAGAAAATGTGAAAAGATCGAAAAATTTTGAAAAAAGAAAAAAGTTTATAATGGAGCTTCTGGGAGATCCGCTGTATAAACCTATGCGGCTGCGGGAGATAGCATCTCTCCTCCAGCTGGATAAGAGTGAGAAAAAAGAGCTTTTTGATGTGCTGGACGAGCTTTGTGCCCAGGGAAAGGCGGAAGTGGATAATAAAGGAAGATACAGCAAGGTTTCCGGCAAGCGCCGAGACAGACGGAAGAAAAAAGATGCTCTGAAGGCAGAGAAGCAGGAGCGTGGCCGTAAGGGAAGAGAACGTAAGGAACATGAGAATGAGGAACGTCATTTTTCCGAGAAGGACGGAACTATCATGGAAGGAACGTTCATCGGCCATTACAAGGGTTTTGGATTCGTGGAAGTGGAAGACCAGGAACAGGATATTTTTATTCCGGAAAATGACACGGGAAGTGCCATGCATCAGGATAAGGTACAGATCCTTGTACGGAATGGCCATAAAGAGGGCAAGCGTCCGGAAGGCGTTGTTCTGAAGGTTCTGGAGAGGGGAATGCCTTCGATTGTTGGAACATACCAGAGCAGCCGTGATTACGGCTTTGTGATCAGTGATAACCCCAAATTTTCCAAAGATATCTTTATTACCAGGAAAAATTCCATGGGGGCAAAAGATGGCGATAAGGTAGTTGCGGAAATCGTGGACTATGGTTCCAGAAACCGGAAGCCGGAAGGAAAGATCACAGAAGTGCTGGGAAATTTACGTTCACCGGGAACAGATATCCTTGCTATTGTGAAGAGTTTTAACATTCCAAGTGTATTTCCGGATAAGGTACTCCGTCAGGCAGACCGTGTGCCGGATCATGTGCAGGAAGCAGATATGGACGGAAGACTGGATCTTCGGGATTTTGTCACAGTTACCATTGACGGCGAGGATGCAAAGGATCTGGACGATGCCATTTCCCTTACAAAAGAAGACGGGATTTATCATCTTGGCGTACACATTGCCGATGTCAGTAATTATGTTCAGGGTGGCAGTGCCCTTGATCGGGAAGCACTGAAACGTGGAACGTCTGTCTACCTTGCAGACCGTGTGATCCCTATGCTGCCAGAGAGACTTTCCAATGGAATCTGTTCTCTGAACCAGGGTCAGGATCGTCTTACCTTAAGCTGCCTGATGGATGTCAATGAAAAAGGTAAGGTAATTTCACATAAGATCGCGGAAACGGTGATCCGCGTAGATGAGCGTATGTGCTACACCGATGTGAAAAATATTCTGGAAGATACTGACGATGTGGCGAAGAAACGTTATGAATCCCTGATTCCCATGTTCTTTCTGATGAAGGAACTTTCCGGGATCTTACGCAGCCGCCGTCATACAAGAGGTTCCATTGATTTTGACTTTCCGGAAAGCAAGATCATTCTTAATGCTGCAGGGAAAGCTATTGACGTACAGCCATATGAAGCCAATGTGGCAACCAGGATCATTGAGGATTTTATGCTTCTTGCCAATGAAACCGTGGCGCAGGAATACTGTACCGGAGATTATCCGTTTGTATACAGAACTCATGAGAACCCGGATCCGGAAAAGATCGAAAGTCTTCTGATGCTTCTTCATAATGAAGGTGTTAATATACAGAAATCCGGGCAGGAGATCACACCAGGTGAGATCCAGGAGATCCTGGAAAGCATCGAGGGAATGCCAAATGAGGCACAGATCAGCCGTCTGACACTGCGTACCATGAAACAGGCGAAATATACCACCGAATGCAGCGGACATTTTGGCCTTGCGGCAAAATATTACTGCCATTTTACTTCTCCGATCCGAAGATATCCGGATCTTCAGATCCACAGGATCATCCATGACCGCCTGAGAGGCAGACTGGTAAGAGAAGGACGTACCGAGCATTACAAGGAGATCTTGGATGAAGTGGCACGCCAGTCCAGTGTGTGTGAACGGCGTGCAGATGAGGCGGAAAGAGAATCTGACAAGCTGAAGAAAGCAGAGTATATGTCCTATCATCTGGGTGAGGAGTATGAGGGAATCATCTCCGGTGTTACAGGATGGGGCCTTTATGTGGAACTTCCAAATACTGTGGAAGGACTGATCCATATCAACACATTACGGGATGATTATTATGTATTTGACCAGGATGCATATGAACTGCGGGGAGACATGACAGGAAAGATTTTCCGCCTTGGGCAGAAAGTCCGTGTCCGTGTGGCAGATTCGGATAAAATGCTGAAAACCGTGGATTTTGTTCTGGCCGAAGAAGACTGAAGGAGCGCGAAATGGAAAAAAAAACAGGAATGAAACTGATCGCAAATAATAAAAAGGCTTTTCATGACTATTTTATCGAGGACACCTATGAGGCCGGGATCGCACTGGCGGGAACCGAGGTAAAATCTTTACGTTCCGGCAAATGCAGCATCAAGGAGGCTTTTGTCCGGGTGGAAAACGGGGAGGTTTATGTATATGGAATGCATATCACTCCTTATGAAAAAGGAAATATTTTTAACAAAGATCCCCTTCGTGTGCGGAAACTGCTTCTGCACCGTTACGAGATCAATAAGATCGAAGCCAAATTAAAGGAAAAAGGACTGACCCTGGTACCTCTGAAGGTTTATTTCAAGGACAGTCTGGTAAAAATAGAGATCGGCATGGCACGTGGTAAAAAGCTTTATGATAAGCGCCAGGATATTGCCAAGAAAGATCAGAGAAGAGAAGCAGAGAGAGACTTTAAAGTGAAAAATCTTTATTAACCGACCGGTTTCTGCTGGAAAAAAGTATGATAAAAAGTGGGGAATGAAAAATGGCAGAGGTACAGGAAAGACGTAAAAAAACGGTGGAAGCGTCCATGACAGAACAGGTTCATCTGATCATGCAGCAGCATCTGAACGGAGGCGGAAGGCTTTTTGGCGGAGCGCTGATGCAGTGGCTGGATGAGGTTGCCGGTGTGGTGGCCATGCGGCATGCGGAAACCTATCGTGTGGTAACTGCCGCGGTGGACAATCTTCAGTTCAAGCATGCGATCTATGAGGGTGAGATCGTAGTACTTAAGGGATATGTGACGGATGTTGGAAGAACCTCCATGGAAGTCGAGATCGATACGTATGTGGAGCAGCCGGATGGTATGCGCCGTACTGTAAACCGGGCATTCTTTGTAATGGTAGCTGTAGATGAAAATCAGAAGCCGATCCAGGTACCTGAACTGATCATTACCACAGAAGCAGAAAAAGCCCGGAATGAAGCTGCAAAAATGCGCCGCGACATGCGGAAAAAAAGAAGAGAAAACGGCTTCTGACCGCAGATGTTTTAATTTTTGACATAGTCTGAAAAATCTAAAGATTCTGTGAAATTCAAACCGGTCAGGTTGACAAGAAAGTGATACTCTGTAATAATAGAAAGAGGTAAGCTGACAGCAAATAGAACCATTTTATATGGAGGAGATATAATGAAAAAACGTTATTTGATTCTTGCAGGAATTCTTGCGGCAAGTATGCTTGCGGCCGGATGCGGTAAGAAGAGTTCTGTGGCACCTGAGCAGAAAGTGGAAGCAACGGTGACACCGACTGTGACAGAAGCAGCGAAGTCTGATGTGGTAGAAATGCAGACATCTACAGACGATACAGCAAATATCAAGAATGTGATGGGAACCAAGAGCGAGATAACCACAAGTATTGTGTTCACAAATAAAATAGATTCTACAATCTCTGCGATTTATGTCCGCCCTACGAGAGATGACGGAGATGACAGTGATGAGACATGGGGCAGTGATCTTGTAAATGGTAAGTTTACACTGGCTTCCAATGACAAGGCTGTTTATTATATGGAAAAGAGCCAGAAAGATGACGATGGTAATGCAGTTACAAGCTTTGATGTGCGTGTGACATTTTCGGACGAAGATCAGAATGATTGCTTTTTCCGTCAGCTGCCGCTTCTGACAATTTCACAGCTGAATCTGTGCATGGATGGTGAAGGCGAAGATGGAATCCCATATGCTACATATCTGACAAGTGGAAGCACCAAGGAGGTTTCTACGTTGAAAGATGTAAAGGCAAGACTTGGTATTGAAGATGACAGTGAAGAGAGCGATTCCAGCGACAGCACGGATTCTACAGACAGTACAGACAGCACGGATAGTACAGATTCCAGCAGTACAGATTCCACATCTTCTTCTACGGATAACAGTGGAGATAATTCAGACAGCAGTGATTCCGGTAACGGCAGTGATTCTTCATCTTCATCGGATTCAGGATCGGATTCATCTTCAGATACTCCGAATCCAACAGAAACTCCATCCAGTGATGATGATCCGGCTTCGGTAGCTGCTGGCTATATCGGTCGGTCCATGTCTGAACTTGAGAATGCATGCGGCAGCCCAAATGGCAGTGATTATGAGGACGAGCCGGAGTCCGGTAAGACAGGTTATTATTATTATGATACGTTTACGGTATCCACAACTTTTGACGATGACGGCAATGAAGTTGTATCCGGCGTATGGTAAAGGAGAATAAACATATGAAAAGAGTGTTACTGAAATTAAGCGGAGAGGCTCTTGCAGGAGAGCAGAAGAGAGGTTTTGATGAAGCAACTGTTACAGAGGTTGCCAAACAGATCAAGACGATCGTGGATGAAGGACTTCAGGTTGGTATCGTGATCGGAGGTGGAAACTTCTGGAGAGGACGTACCAGCGGAGCCATGGACAGAAGCAAGGCGGATCAGATCGGTATGCTTGCTACTATCATGAACTGTATCTATGTGTCTGACATTTGCAGATATGTGGGACTTAAGACAGAGGTGTTTACCCCGTTTGTATGTGGTGCATTTACCACTCTTTATTCCAAAGATGCTGTAGAAGAAAGCTTCGCAGAAGGGAAAGTTGTATTCTTTGCAGGTGGTACCGGTCATCCGTATTTTTCTACAGATACAGCTACAGTACTTCGTGCCGTTGAGATCGGTGCAGATGCCATTCTTCTTGCAAAGGCTGTTGATGGAATTTATGACAGCGATCCGAAGGTAAATCCGGATGCCAAGAAGTATGATGAAATTTCCATTGATGAAGTGGTTGCCAAGAAACTGGCAGCTATGGATCTTACCGCTTCCATCATGTGCATGGAGCAGAAGATGCCGATGCTGGTATTCGGTCTTGATGAAAAAGACAGCATCGTCAACACCGTACACGGTAAGTTCTCCGGAACAAAGGTAACTGTGTAATCGGAAGGGAATAATAAAAAATAACCATACAGGGAGATATGTGAAATGGATGAGAGAATTCAGGTATACGAAACAAAAATGGGAAAAACACTGAATGCTTTGGAGAGTGAGCTGACAACGATCAGAGCCGGTCGTGCAAACCCGCATATTCTTGACAAACTTACCGTAGATTATTATGGAGCACCGACTCCGATCCAGCAGGTTGCAAACATTTCTGTGCCGGAGGCACGTATGATCCAGATCCAGCCATGGGAATCCAGCATGATCAAAGCTATCGAGAAAGCAATTCTCTGCTCTGATCTGGGATTAAATCCGAACAACGATGGAAAAATGATCCGTCTTGTTTTCCCGGAGCTTACCGAGGAGCGTCGTAAAGAGCTGGTAAAAGACGTTAAGAAAAAAGGCGAAGGTGCCAAGGTTGCGGTAAGAAATATCCGTCGTGATGCCAACGATGCATTTAAAAAACTTGCAAAACAGGATGTTTCTGAGGACGAGATCAAAGAGCTTGAGGATCAGATCCAGAAACTTACAGATAAGTACATCAAGGAAGTTGACAAGGCGATTGAGAACAAGTCTAAAGAGATTCTGACTGTATAATTGTAAGAGATACGAGGATAAAGAGGGCTTCTTTGAAGAAGCTCTCTTTCTGTATGGAGGAGATTTATGAACGTACCAAATCATATTGCGATCATTCTGGATGGAAACGGACGGTGGGCAAAAGAACGTGGAATGCCCAGAACTTATGGACATGTAAAGGGATGTGCCAATCTTGAAAATATCTGTTACGATATTAAAGACTTGGGAGTGAAATACCTTACCGTTTACGCTTTTTCCACAGAAAACTGGAAACGTTCCAGGGAGGAAGTGGAGGCACTGATGAAACTGTTCCGCAGTTACCTTAAGAAATGTATCAAGATTTCCAAGAAAAATAATATGCGGATGAAAGTCATCGGAGATATTACTGCTTTTGCACCGGATATCCAGCAGAGTGTCCGGGAACTTGAGGAATATTCCAAAGATTTTGACGGAATTTATTTTCAGCTGGCATTAAATTACGGAAGCCGGGATGAGATCCGTCGTGGTATGCAGAAGATGGCACAGGATGTAAAAGACGGAAAAGTCGAGCCGGACAGCATTACAGAAGAGACTATTGAGAGCTATCTGGACACTGCCGGTGTACCGGATCCTGATCTGATGATCCGTACGAGCGGAGAGCAGCGCCTTTCCAATTTCCTGCTCTGGCAGCTGGCTTATTCGGAGTTTTATTTTACACCGGTTGCATGGCCGGATTTTAATAAAAAAGAGCTGATCAAGGCCATCGAGAAATATAATCAGAGGGACAGACGCTACGGCGGTGTCAAGGAGGAGTAGATCATGTTTAAGACAAGACTGATAAGCGGTATCATCCTTGTCATCATTGCCCTGGCAACTATTATTTCCGGCAGCTGGATCCTGTTTTTTACACTTCTGGCTGTTTCACTGATCGGAATGAGAGAGCTTTACAAGGTAATGAAGGTAAGTGATGAGCACGTTACCGTGTTGGAACTTGTGGGATATCTTGGAGCAGTGCTTTATTATATTGCCATGAGATTTGATTTTGGAAGTTATGGAACAATGGCGATCATCATCAGTATGATCCTGATCCTGTTTGTTTATGTATTCGGTTATCCGAAATACCGTGCGGAACAGGTGATGGCAGCATTTTTCGGAATGGTGTATGTTGCGGTGATGCTTTCCTTTATCTATCTTACCAGAAACCTTCCGGATGGAAAATTCCTGGTATGGCTGATATTTTTATGCTCCTGGGGTTGTGATACCTGTGCCTACTGTGTGGGAATGCTCATTGGCAAACATAAGATGGCTCCGGTTTTAAGCCCTAAGAAATCTATCGAGGGAGCAGTAGGCGGTGTTGTGGGAGCGGCGCTTCTTGGAGTGATCTATGCAGCGGCCACACAGGGAAAAATGGCAGAGTATGCCCTGATCTGTGCAGTTGGAGCGCTGATCTCCATGGTAGGTGATCTGGCAGCATCTGCCATCAAGAGAAATCAGAACATCAAGGACTATGGTAAGCTGATCCCGGGCCATGGAGGAATCCTGGACCGTTTTGACAGCGTGATCATCACAGCTCCTGTTATTTACTATCTTGCAAAAATCATTCTTGGAATTTAGGAGATATTGAAATGAAAAATATTGCAATCTTAGGTTCTACCGGCTCCATCGGAACCCAGACACTGGATGTGGCAAGAAAAAACGAAGACCTTCGTGTTGTTGCAGTCAGTGCGGGAAAAAGTGTGGAGAAACTGGAAGAGCAGATCCGGGAATTTCACCCGATTTTGGCAGCGGTCTGGGATGAAAAGGCAGCCCGGGACCTGAAAACACGTATTGCGGATACTGACACAAAGGTAGTCAGCGGAATGGAAGGGCTTCTGGAACTTGCGTCCATGCCGGAATCCGATATCCTGGTCACTGCGATCGTGGGAATGATCGGGATCCGTCCTACCATGGAGGGAATCCGTGCCGGAAAGGATATTGCCCTGGCCAATAAAGAGACTCTTGTCACGGCAGGTCATCTGATCATGCCAATGGCAAGAGAATATGGTGTATCCATCCTTCCGGTAGATAGTGAACACAGCGCCATTTTCCAGGCTATCCACGGAGAAGAAAACAAAGAGATCCATAAACTTCTGATCACGGCATCCGGCGGCCCGTTCCGCGGACGTACTACAGAAGAGCTTCGAAATGTCACGGTTGCAGATACTCTGAAACATCCAAACTGGGTAATGGGACGGAAGATCACCGTAGATTCCGCGACCCTGGTAAACAAGGGCCTGGAAGTTATGGAAGCCAGATGGCTGTTTGATATGGATCTGGATCATATCCAGGTGGTGGTGCAGCCGCAGAGTATCATTCATTCCATGGTGGAATTTAAAGACGGTGCGATCATGGCGCAGCTTGGAACTCCGGATATGAGACTTCCGATCCAGTACGCTCTGTACTATCCACACAGACGTTATCTGGATGGAGATCGTCTTGATTTCACGAAACTCCGTGAGATCACATTTGAGGTTCCGGATATGGAGACATTCCGCGGACTTCCTATGGCGATCCAGGCATCCCGGGAAGGCGGAAGCATGCCGACTGTCTTTAATGCGGCCAACGAGCTTGCGGTAAAGAAATTTCTGGAAGAAAAGATTGGCTTTCTGGATATTTATGAGATTATTGCACAGTCTATGGAAAGACATAAAAAAATCGAACATCCGGATCTGGATGAGATCCTTTCTGTAGAGCAGGATACTTACCAGTGGATCGAAAGCAGGTGGTAAATTGAGATTTGTGATTGCTGTGATTATTTTCAGCGTTGTGATACTGATCCATGAGCTGGGACATTTTCTCCTGGCAAAAAAGAACCACATTGAAGTGGTGGAATTTTCTCTTGGCATGGGCCCGAGGATCATAAGCACGGTAAAAGGTGGCACCCGCTATTCTGTGAAACTGCTTCCTCTTGGCGGCTCCTGTGCTATGGCGGGAGAAGATGCGGAAGATGACAGTCCGGGGACTTTTAATTCCGCTCCTGTGTGGGGCAGGATCGCGGTGGTTGCCGCTGGCCCGGTATTTAATTTTCTGCTGGCCTTTGTCCTGTCTGTGATCATTGTGGGCTGTATTGGCTATGATCCTGCAACTGTATTGCAGGTAACAGAAGGTTCCGCAGCAGAAAAGGCAGGCCTGAAAGAAGGCGATGTGATCACAGAGTACCAGGGATATCACATTGACCTGGGAAAAGATCTCTATGTGTATTCGTATCTCAATGAACTGAAAGAGGGAGAGACCATCCATCTGAAGGTAAAACGTGATGGAAAAGAACAGGAGATCTCTTATAAGCCGGATGTGAATGTACGGTATCTCCTTGGTTTCAACCGTTCTGATGTAAATTCCATGACAGTGGAATCTTTGATTAAGGGAATGCCACTGGAAGAAGCAGGTCTGGAAGCGGGCGATGTGATCACGAAGATCAACGGTGTGGAAGTCCCGGATGGAAATGCATATGAAAAATATATCGAGGAGCATCCACTGTCTGATGAACCTGTGACGATTACTTATGAACGAAATGGGCTGGAATATGAGGCGGAGATTACACCAAGAGAATACAGGACACCGGTTTCCGGTTTCGGATATAACACATACAGCGAAAAGACTTCCGGTTTCAATGTTCTGAAATACGGTGCGGTGGAAGTAAAATACATGATCCGCACTACGATCTTAAGTCTGAAAGAGCTTGTGACCGGTCATCTTGGAATGAAAGACTTAAGCGGCCCGGTTGGTGTTGTGGATGCCATCGGTGATACTTACGAACAGTCCAAGAGCGAAGGAACACTGATGATCTGGATGAACATGCTGAATATGGCAGTTCTGCTTTCGGCCAACCTGGGAGTGATGAACCTGCTTCCTCTTCCGGCACTGGATGGGGGAAGGCTGGTATTTCTGGTGGTAGAAGCAGTTCGGAGAAAACCGGTAAATCGCCAGGTAGAAGGCATGATCCATTTTGCGGGACTGATGCTTCTGATGGCGTTGATGGTTGTGGTTATGTATAATGATATTTTGAAGATTTTCTGATATCTGACAAAATAAGGCAAATATTTAGTGCTGTATGATCTATGAGAAGATGATACAGCACTTTTTCTGTGCAGATATTTATTATATAATGAAGATATCAGAGCAAAAGAGAAGGAGATATGGGAATTTGAAAAAGAATATTTTAATACTGGCGGCTTTGATAGCAGTTGTTTGAATATTCTCGTGCGATGAAATCGCACTTCCGGAAATTTGGGAATCAGATGTCC
>OGRQ01000281.1_pt1 | contig 63860 bp, 78 predicted proteins | sample 1553521 | NCBI WGS metagenome assembly OGRQ01 (sample SAMEA2580088, study PRJEB22360) | human gut metagenome | biome: human gut; feature: human-associated habitat; material: faeces | place: Denmark | collected 2008/2010
TTTATGCATATCCTCCCCTCTTCCTATAACCAGCGGCGGACGGTTATGCTCAACTATGAAGTGCTGGCCAATATTTATAAGAGCCGGCGTAACCATAAGCTGGACGAGTGGCATACATTCTGCGACTGGATTGAAGGGCTTCCGTATAGCGAACTGATTACGGGCGGTACAGCCCGATGAATAAGGAGCAGAAGTGGATCGAAAAACATCCCATCATATGGTTTTTGATGCAGAAAATCGGTGACTTTCTGTGGTTCTTTGCCAAGTTCTCTATCTGTATGCTTTTGTGGTGGGTAATACATCACTGAAAGGAGAAGCACGATGACACTTCATGAAAAGGTGATTCTGTCGGCCTACACCGGCATTCTGATGTGCAATATGTCTGAAGTTCATAAGTACATTGAAAAGCTCCTTAGTCGGCCGGTTTGGACCCACGAGCTGTCCAGTGAAATTCTGTGGGAAGAAATCAAGGAAAAAGCAAAACCAGATTTTCTCAAAATCATTGAAAAATAAGGAGAACCATATGGACTGTAAAAATTGCGTCTCAGCTCTGGTTTGTAAGGATGCCCAAGACTCCTCCTATCGGGAAAAGATTCGGGAGGGAGAGATTAGTTGCTGTGACTTTTATCCCAGACCGGATGACTCACTGAAAAAGGCCATCGCTGCCGTGGCTAAGCTGGACTCCACGTCAGGTGTTCCTCAGAGCGTCTATGTTGCGGAGGAATGCTCCGAGCTTGTCAAGGAATTGATGAAAAAGGAGCGGAGGAAAGGCAACAACTTTGCCATCATTGATGAAGCCTGCGATGTTCTGACCACTGTCTTTATCATGCTGTATCAGTATGGCGTAACGGAGTGGACAATCCAGCAAAACATTCTCGCCAAATGTAACCGTGCACTGGAGCGATACGAAAAATTTGGTGAGTTATAAGCCATTTGACACCCTTCGGCCAGACATGGTATGATGAACTCGGATAAGTCGCATCGACCATGCGCAAAAGGCACAGCTCCTATTATGGAAGGAGGTTGTTAAGCTATGGCTGAACGCAACGAGTCTCACCTTCTGAATGGTGGTGACGATTCCATGGGCATGACAGACAACCAGTACAAGGGTATGCTTCTGGACCAGTTGGAAGACTGGCAGGAGATCCTTGATCTGGCGGTCGAGGCCGGGAACACCGAAATTCAGAAAAAGGTGGAAAAGCAAATTGCGAAAATCAACGAAAAGCTGAAATTCTAAGCCTCAACCAAAGGGGAGGGCCTGCGGAAACGCGGGCTCTTCTCTTTTTCTATTTTTAAGGAGGAACGACCATGAGTGCAGAAAAGGTGCTTCGCCATAAGGCGATTTGCGACGAGCTGAACAAGCTCTATGAAAAGAAAAATCATGATTACGGCGACAGCTTCCATCAGACCTTTGTGGAAGAGGGGCTGGCTATGACCCGTATCCGGCTGGGCGACAAGTTTTCCCGGTTCAAGACTCTCTCCCGCATCACCTGTACGGACAGTGACCAGCAGCAGGTTACGGACGAGTCTATTCGGGACACGCTAATGGATCTGGCGAACTATGCCATCATGACCATTTTGGAAATGGATGGCGAGGAGGCCTCCATGCTTTATGCTTATGGGAGGCCGGTTGAATTTGTGAAGGAGGGAACGTCATTATGTGGAAACGAGAACTCTTGAGAAATAAGCTCTATGCTCTGCTGCTCGTCGGGCTCTCTTTGCCCGTTTTATTCATAGATGGGGATGCGACCGTTCTGGTTATTATGCTGTTCTTCGCTGTCCCCATGTTCTTTGCGAAAACCAACTGGATCATGGGAGGCAGCTATGCAAGTCAAGAAAGCAGGAGGAAAAGTGTACGGCGCCATACTCACCGCTGCGGAGAAAAAGGCGATGGATTTAGAGATCCAGCGGGAACTGGCCGAGTACGACAGAAAACATATTGCAGAAATCGACGCCACCATTCTGTGGGTGCTGCATGAGCAATTTGGGTTCGGGGCTCAGCGGCTCCGGGCCTATTATGATGCCTTCCACGACCGCATCAAGGAGCTGGTCAGCCGGTATGAGATGGAGGACCAGGATGATATTTGGCTCTGTACTCAAATGCTAAAACGGATTGGCGTCGACATCGAGGGGTGGCATAAGGAAAGCGAGGCGAATAATGTTGGCGCCAAATGACCGAAAAAATGCGGAGGGCTATTCTGACCCCACCGCTTATCAAGCATTGAAAAACATCGAGGCTGAAGAGGAGCGATTCCGCAAACTGCTCTATGCCATCTTTGATATTTGCGAGCTGGCAGACTTCGCCATAGAAGGCCGTATTGTTCTGATTGACAAGCGCTCCGGAAAGGTTTGGAGGTGAACCGCTATGGATATGGAGCAAACCTTAGAGGCCATTCGCACATTTCAAGAAGCATGGGCGGCATTCACACAATCCATCCTGGATACAGCTAAGGCGCTCTCTGAAATGCTCGACGCTATCTTCTCAGACCCAAAGCTCTATCCCGAACGCAATGGAACACCGCCGAAAAAATACGGGATGTCGCTTCGTAAGCGTCCATACAAGACTCTCTCCCACTACCACTACATCCCGGTAACTCCACGAAATCGGCCTTACCAGCGGCGTGCCTATTGAATGAAAAATAGAGATTTTGGCTCAGTTCTCTCTAATCTAAGTTAGAATTTGGGCCAATTTCTCTGCCCACTTCTTAGTCGGAAAGTGGGTGTATGCCCGGTTTTTATGACCAGATTGGGAAAGTTGGGGCGTCTGGAAAGACTTGTACGGACGGTTTTCCCCAGAAAAAGTGGGTTTTTGCCCGGTTTTATTTCAAAAGTGGGCAGCCGGAAACCGTTGGGGCGCAAGGTTTTGCGGGTTTTCTGCCCACTTTCCCACTTTTTTCTCTTATTTAATGCGAAGAAAAAACATTAAAATTATATATAACTGGCGAAAAAAAAGTGGGTTTTTGGGCAGAGAGTAAAAAACGGCTTAAAAATGACGCTTGCGTAATTCGCACTTCCCTTTCATGACGGGGTGTGATATACTGGCCATGCTACACAAACAGATATTTGATCATCCTTTAGGGGAACACTGGCAAATAGTGTTTCTCTCTTTACTCGCGCGCCCTATTGGGTGGTCAATGAGTTTGTGTAGCAACAATGAGGGATACACTTTTGCAAGGGTGCGTCTCTTCATTGGGGCGCACTCTTTTTTATATTTTCAGGATGATTGGAGGAAAGCACAGTGGCTGAACGAAAAGTAGGCGGAGGAGATATTGCAGGGGTCGTTGCCGCTGTGGCCGGAATTGTCTCTGCCGTTACCCCCATTGTAAACGACGCTATGGAAAAACGGAAAGACAAAGTCAGTGGAAATGAACTGGTTATCATTCCGGCTCTTTATGACAAGAGCTTTCCTCTGAAGATGGAGCAGGCCATGGAACTGTTGAGCAGTTATGGTCTGAAAGCTATGCCCAGTATGCTTACGCTTCGAGAGGCCCGAGTAAAGTATAAAGACTGCTTTGATGGGCAGGTTATCGACTCCAAGCCCAAATGCAATCAAAAAGTCCGTCCTGGAACGACTGTACTGATTCGGTGTATTTCTCAAGAAGTCATCGATGAAAGTCAGAGGTTGTTTGATGAAGCTGAAAAAATAAAAGCGGCTATCAAGCAGGAGCGAGCTGCCAAGCGCTCGGAGCAGATGGAGCGTGCCAAAGGTATGGTCACTGATGCCGCTGGTCTGGCAAGGTCTGGCGTCGAAAAAATTGTTCACCGCAAAAACGAAAAGAAGAAAAATGGAAAGGAGCCATCGCATGAGTAGAGGTAGTGGGAAGAAGCGCAGCACCGCTGGTTTAATTTTGGATGTAATCCTGACCCTTTGTACTGGTGGCCTGTGGCTTATTTGGATACTGATTCGGTACTTGAGGAATAATAGCTGATGATTTACAACTCGATATTTTTGGATTAGCCGAGATGCTTACGGGTGTCTCGGCTTTTTTCATGCTCTTTTGTCTTCCGCCAAAAAAACAGACTCTTTTATGGAGAGGAGAGAGATATGTCAGTTAAAAACACCACTACTCGTGGCTGAAACTGAAATTGTGTCGCAACAATTTTACACATCCCTCACCTCTTCCTTTATTTTTTGCAGAAAGGAGGCCTGTTTCATGCCAAGAAGTTCCAAGTTAGAGAGTGGTTTTCAGGATCGACTCATTGAGACCTTGAAAACGCTATTCCCTGGATGTATGGTTTTCAAGATGGACCAGATTCAGGGGCTCCCCGACCTGCTCATTCTTTATGGAAAGAGATGGGCCTCATTGGAATGTAAGCGAAGTGCGAAAGCCAAGAGACGGCCAAACCAGGAATACTATGTCGGAAAGATGAACGAGATGTCATTTTCTCGGTTTATCTCTCCGGAGAACAAGGAGGAGGTTTTGGATGAACTTCAACAAACATTCAAACCTTGAAGGTCAACACGCCTTTCTTGGCGCAAGCAAGTATCACTGGATCAATTACAGTGAAGAGAAGATTGCTGATGCTTATGCCAATTATCTGGCGACGCAGAAGGGAACACTTCTTCACGCCTTTGCTGCCCAGTGTATTCTTTTGGGGCAAAAGCTGCCCAAATCTCAAAAAACTTTGAATATGTATGTGAATGATGCCATCGGTTTTAAGATGGTCCCTGAGCAGATTCTCTACTATTCTCCGAATTGTTTCGGGACGGCGGATGCCATTTGCTTTCGGAAAAATGTCCTTCGCATTCATGACCTAAAAACAGGAGAAGTTCCGGCTCACATGGAACAACTGATGGTCTATGCCGCGTTGTTCTGCTTGGAATATCGTTATAAGCCAAGCGAGATCGAGATGGAACTTCGCATCTACCAGCATGACCAAGTTCTTTATCACAATCCGACCGTGGCCGACATTCTTCCTATCATGGATAAGATTGTGACCGCCGATAAGATCATTGAAAAAATGAGAGAAGAGGAGGAGTAACCATGAACCCCATTCAGGAAGACATCCTGATGCACTATGGTGTGAAGCGACGCTCAGGGCGTTATCCGTGGGGTTCCGGTGAGAATCCCTATCAACATGGCGGAGATTTTCTCAGTCGAGTAGAGGAACTTCAGCGGCTTGAAAAAAGCGAAAAAGAAATTGCAGAGGAGATTGGTCTTTCCACTACTGATCTCCGTATGCAGATTCGTGTAGCCAAGCATGAGCGGCGTGCCCTTCAGGCCGATCGTGCTAAGTCCTTGCGTGAAGATGGCAAAACTCTGGACGAGATAGCCGAAATCATGGGGTTTAAGAATGACTCTTCTGTTCGGGCTCTTCTGAATGAGAACACTGCTCAAAACAAGAACAAGGCACAAGAAACTGCCGAAATTCTGAAAAAAGAACTCGATGCAAAAGGTGCTTTGGATGTGGGTGCCGGCGTTGAGTATCAGCTTGGTGTTTCCTCTGGAGTGCTGCAAGAGGCGTTGTTCATTTTGGAGACTGAGGGTTACAATCGCTATGGTGTCGGCGTTCCACAGGTCAATGACCCGAAAAAACGCACTATTACCCCGGTTATCTCGAAACCCGATATCGACCAGAAGGATGTTTACCAGAACTTAGACCTTGTTAAGTCTGTTGGGGAATACCACTCCACTGACGGGGGGACATCCTGGGATAAACGGGAGTATCCGGCCAGCATTGATTCGAGCCGAGTGAAAATTCGTTATGGTGATGAAGGCGGTACTGCTAAAGATGGCGTCATTGAGATTCGTCGTGGTGTAGCCGACCTGGACCTGGGAAATTCCCACTATGCTCAGGTTAGAATTCTGGTGGATGGAACACATTACCTGAAGGGTATGGCCATGTATTCAGATGATATGCCTGACGGCGCCGACATTGTCTTTAATACGAATAAGCATTCTGGCACTCCGAAAATGGATGTTATGAAGAAGATTAACTCTGACCCAGATAATCCATTCGGCGCATTCATCAAAGCGGGTGGCCAGAGCTATTATCCTGACCCGGATGGCAAATACACAGATCCTATTACGGGTGAAAAGAAATCTCTGTCCGCTATCAATAAGCTGAAGGAAGAGGGCGATTGGGATAAAATGAGCAAGAACTTATCATCCCAATTCCTGTCCAAGCAGCCTCGCCAGCTTATAAAGAAGCAGCTGGACTTGACTTATGCTGATGCAGAAGACGAGTTCTCGGAGATTTCCAAACTAACCAATCCGACCGTAAAGCGTAAACTGCTATTGGATTTTGCTGACGAATGCGATTCGGCGGCGGTTCATATGAAAGCGGCAGCGCTTCCCAGGCAGAGTACCCAGGTTATTCTTCCTCTGACTAAGATGAAGGAGACTGAGATCTATGCCCCCAACTACCGGGATGGCGAGCAGGTTGCTTTGGTCCGCTACCCCCATGGTGGAACTTTTGAGATTCCGGTTCTGACAGTCAACAATAAGAACAAATCCGCTATCTCGATTTTGGGCAAGAACATTCAAGATGCAGTGGGCATCAACCCCAAAGTAGCTGAGCGATTGTCTGGAGCCGACTTCGATGGTGACCAGGTTGTGGTCATTCTCACCGGGGGGAGGGTAAAAATTCAATCCACCCCCAGGCTTAAAGACCTTGAAGGGTTCGACCCAAAAACCGAATACTCCACTGAGGGCAAAACAGGTGTCCGTCTTCTGTCTAAAGGCGCTGCAACACAGCGTCAGATGGGGGAAATTTCAAACCTCATTACAGACATGACCCTAAAAGGTGCCCCTGAGGGGGAGATTGCACGGGCTGTTAAGCACAGCATGGTGGTCATCGATGCCGCTAAGCATAAGTTGGACTATCGGCAGTCGGAAAAAGACAACGGTATCGCTGAGTTGAAGAAGAGCTACCAGGGGTATACCGATGAAGAGGGGCGGGAGCGTGGAGGCGCTTCCACTTTGCTTTCCAGGCGAAAACAAACAGTTGATGTGCCTGAGAGAAAAGGCTCCCCTCGTATCGATAAAGAGACGGGTCAGTTGATTTATAAAGAGTCTGGGCGAACCTATGTTGACCCTAAAACCGGGAAAACTGTTCGGGCCACCACTAAGGTCAGCCGTATAGAGGCCGTGGATGATGTCCATAAGCTATCCTCTGGTACTATCCCTGAAGAGCTATATGCAGACCATGCCAATAGAATGAAGGCCCTGGCTAATCGGGCAAGAAAAGAGTATGCTTCGACGCCTACTTTGAAGCGCTCTGCCAGTGCGGCCAAAGCATACCAGCCTGAAGTGGACCGACTTATGTCAGCTCTTCGAGTGGCCCAGAAGAATGCTCCTCTGGAGAGAGAGGCTCAGCGTATTGCCAATGCCAGGGTCAAAGCCAAGGTTGAGGAAAACAACATCACTGACAAGGACGAAATCTCTAAGATTCGTCGTGCTGCTATCAACGATGCTCGTATCCAAACCGGAGCAAGCGGTAAGCAGACGCGCATTACCATTACAGATGGAGAATGGAATGCCATTCAAGCTGGTGCAATCTCCGATACAACTTTGACAGAGATTCTTCGCTACTCTGATCCAAAGACTGTCCGTGAACGCGCTACCCCAAGAGCAACGACTCAGTTGTCGCAAGCACGCATCAATCGTATCAAGGCAATGGCGAACTCTGGTAGCACGAATGCCGAGATTGCTGAAGCTTTGGGAATTTCGACTTCTGTGGTTTCAAAGTATTTGAATAGTTGAAAGGAAGTGAGCTAAGATGTCGCAATGTGCGTTGACCACTGTCGATAATCCATATGACCCCTTCACCGAATATGAGGCGTGGTATCGATTCGACGAAGACATGGGCTACCACTCCTGCTCTTATCTGGCTCGTATAGCCCGCCCTTCCGATCAGCTTTCTGATGCTGAGAATGAGCAGGAATTGGAACGAGCCATCGACGACATCATTAAGTACGACCCCCTCGGTATCTATAAAAAGGTCAAAAGTTCATCGGACTCAGACCTTGGGGAGACCGCTTAGCGATGAAGCATTGCTTTCCATTTAGGATCGCGTGTTTCATCGCTATTTTTGTTTATGTGAATTAAGTTCCTTAACATTATCTGGTATGAGTTTTCATGTAAGGCGCTGTGCTGCACAAAAGGTATAGGGGGGCTCGCCAAAACTACACCCCCTCCTGTATCGCGGCGGTCCTCGGAAATTCCCCGGCGGATATTTTTGAAAAAACAGTTTGGGTCTGGGCAGCGTTTGAACGAGCTCGCAAGGTTGATATTTGGCCATAGGTGCTTTTCATTACCTCCAAAACTTCCGATGGTTTTCTCCTTTCAGCCTTTTCGGCGATATCAGCTTATGTGGGCTCCTTCAAACGCTGCCCAAACTCTATCTATTCCAAGCAAAACTTCACGGCATGTATCATCAAACCCGGCAAGAGGAGGTGGCAAGGATGAAGAAGGCCGTGCAATCTTCTGGCCCTTCCCGGAAGACCCGGGCGGCGCTGACGCCGGAGGCCAGAGAAAACCAGCTGATCGCCCGAGCCATCGACCTTGCGGAGAAACAGCTGATGGAAGGCACCGCCTCCTCCCAGGTCATCACTCATTTTCTGAAGTTGGGGTCTACCAAAGCCCAGATCGAGAAGCGGCTGCTGGAAAAGCAGTGCGACCTCGCCGCGGCCAAGGCGGATTCTCTGAAATCTCAAGAGCATATCGAAGAACTCTATCAGAAGGCGGTCAGCGCCATGAAGAGTTACAGCGGTCAGGAGGAGGAAGAGCCGGATGGAGAGTATTAAGTGCTATTCCGAGCTGGTTCTGCTCCCGACCTTTGTTGAGCGGTATCGGTATCTTCGCCTTGGAGGAGGCGTCGGTCAGGAGACCTTTGGGTTTGACCGGTATCTCAACCAGGTATTTTACCGTTCTCCAGAGTGGAGGCATATACGGGACATTGTGATTGCCAGAGACATGGGATGTGATCTGGGTATCGAAGGCCATGAGATTTTTGGCAGGGTGCTGATTCATCACATGAACCCGGTGCGGCCGGAGGATATTCGCGGACGCGCCGATTGGATCTTAGACCCGGAGTATCTGATCACCACAATTCACGAGACCCATCAGGCTATCCACTATGGGGATGAAAACCTGCTGATAGTCGCCCCAACTGTGCGGACCAAAAACGACACCTGCCCCTGGAAACATAATTAAAGGAGGAATTTGCCATGGAAGCAGAACCGGCTACCGGCGTGGTAGTGAATTGCTTTTCGCTTAAGGTACTGGAAGCTCCTATACCTGATGCGGACGCCCTGGCAGTCCTCTCCGCTTTGGATGAAGTGGCCGTTGATTTGGCCAAGTCCAATGATGCCTTTTATAAGGTGTGCACTCCGGATGGCATCGATGGCTTTTGCATGAAAAAGTTCATCGTTTTGCGATAGCAGGAGGTGCCTATGGAGATGACTGACAGCATCCTGACCTCAATCAAGAAATTGCTGGGCATTGACGAGAACTATAAGCACTTTGACCCGGACCTTGTCATGCACATCAATTCCGTACTTTCAATCCTGATGCAGATTGGGGTCGGACCGGCCGAAGGTTTTTTCATTTCCGGAGATAAGGAAACCTGGGCCGATTTCATCAAAGATGACCCAAAGAAATTTTCACTGGTAAAATCCTATGTCCACTTAAAAGTAAAACTGCTGTTCGACCCGCCGCTCAGCTCCGCTGCCATTGACTCTATCAACCGGCAGATCAGTGAGTTTGAGTGGCGACTTTTCGTTGCAGCAGATCCGATGGACACAAGCGGAGAGGAGGAAGTTCAAAATGGAGAATAACGAACTCCGACATTATGGCATCAAAGGTATGAAGTGGGGAGTTCGTCGGTTCCAGAATGAGGACGGCTCCTACACCGCGGCCGGGAAACGCCGGGCAAAGCAGCAGAAGGCCGAGTCCATGAGCGACGAGGAGCTTGCTGCCCGGGTAAAGCGGCTCAACATGGAGAAGACTTACAAAAAGCTGTCCAAGGAGTCGGAGCCAAAGTCCACCCTGGAGAAATCCAAAGATGTGGTGGATTCGGCGTCTTCCCTGGCTAACAGGCTGAAGGAGGCAGACCGGAAGGCCGCCTCTTCCAAGCCCAAGCCTCGGATGGACCTGAGCAATATGAGCGACAAGGAGATGCGGGACCGTATCAACCGGGAACTGCTGGAACGGCAGTATAACGATTTGTTCGCTCAACCTGACTCCGTGTCTAAGGGGCGGCAGTATGTCTCCCAGATTATCGATTCGGTGGGGACAGGCCTTGCAATCGGCGGCTCTGCGCTGAGCATCGCGCTGGCAGTCCAGAAGCTGAAAAAGGGGTGAGCCGATGGCTCTGTCGAACACCGCGGTTCCCCGCTATTACGGTAAATTCCGGGATGCGGTGATACGGGGAGAGATTCCGGTCTGCAAAGAAGTCTCCATGGAGATGAACCGGATTGACGACCTGATTGCCAACCCCGGCATCTACTATGACGACAAGGCGGTGGAGGGCTGGATCAAATACTGCGAGGCCGAGATGACCTTAACAGACGGCTCCGACCTTCACCTTCTGGACAGCTTTAAGCTGTGGGGCGAGCAGGTGTTTGGCTGGTATTACTTCGTGGAGCGGACGGTCTATGAACCGAATGCGGATGGGCATGGCGGCCACTATGTCAAGAAGATGATCAAGAAACGGCTAATCAACAAGCAGTATCTGATTGTCGGAAGAGGTGCTGCCAAATCAGTGTACGACTCCTGCATTCAATCTTTCTTTGAGAATGTGGATACTACAACCACCCATCAAATCACTACCGCCCCAACCATGAAGCTGGCCGAGGAGGTCATGTCCCCTATCCGCACCGCAATTACCCGGGCGAGAGGGCCTCTGTTCCAGTTCCTGACGGAAGGCTCTCTCCAGAATACCACTGGTTCCAGAGCCAACCGGGTAAAGCTGGCTTCCACCAAGAAAGGTATTGAAAACTTTCTGACCGGTTCTCTCATTGAGATCCGTCCCATGTCCATCAACAAGCTCCAGGGTCTGCGCTGTAAGATTGCCACGGTAGACGAGTGGCTTTCCGGCGACATCCGGGAGGATGTGATTGGCGCAATCGAGCAGGGAGCTTCCAAGGTGGACGATTACCTTATTATAGCCACCAGTTCAGAGGGCACAGTCCGAAACGGAGCCGGCGATACTATCAAAATGGAGTTGATGAACATTCTCAAAGGGGATTACTTCAATCCCCATGTCTCCATCTGGTGGTATAAGCTGGATTCTGTGGATGAAGTGGCCTATCCGGAGATGTGGCTGAAGGCCAACCCCAACATCGGGAAGACTGTCAGCTATGAGACCTATCAGCTGGATGTGGAGCGCGCTGAGAAGGCGCCGGCCGCCAGAAACGATATTTTAGCAAAACGGTTTGGGCTCCCCATGGAGGGCTATACCTACTATTTCACCTATGAAGAGACTCTCCCCCACCGGCGGCAGGACTTCTGGCAGATGCCCTGCGCTCTTGGCGGAGACCTTTCTCAAGGCGACGACTTCTGTTCCTTCGTATTTCTCTTTCCCCTCCGCAATGGAAACTTCGGCGTAAAGACCCGGAATTATATTTCTTCCCGAACTCTGAACAAGCTCCCCGCCGCAATGCGGGCAAAGTACGAGCAGTTCATGCAGGAAGGAAGCCTTGTCATCCTGGAGGGGACAGTGCTGGACATGATGCAGGTTTATGACGATTTGGATGACCACATCGTCCATTGCGGCTATGATGTCCGGTGTTTCGGTTATGACCCGTATAACGCCAAGGAGTTTGTGGAGCGGTGGGCCGCCGAGAATGGCCCGTTTGGTATCGAAAAAGTGATACAGGGCGCCAAGACAGAGTCGGTTCCTCTGGGCGAGCTGAAAAAGCTGGCCGAGGATCGGATGCTGCTTTTCGACGAGGAGCTGATGACCTACGCCATGGGGAACTGTATCACCATGGAGGATACCAACGGAAACCGGAAATTGCTGAAAAAGCGATATGAACAGAAAATCGACGCTGTGGCGGCTATGATGGACGCCTATATCGCCTACAAGCACAATCCGGAGGCATTTGAATAAGTAAACCCATTCCAACCGCCGGCCGTTTCGGGTCTGCGGATTTTTTATGCTCAATGAGGGAGGTGATGGGCTCGGAATGGAAGTGACATTTGGTTCCCGGCTGATGCACGCCTGGAATGCGTTTCTCAATCGCGACCCCATGATTTACCGCCAATATGTAGGTCCGGGCTACTCCTACCGCCCGGATCGAATCATCTTCAGCCGGGGAAATGAGCGGTCAATCATCTCGTCCATCTATAACCGTATCGCTTTGGATGCGTCCTCAATCAAGATTCAGCATGTTCGTCTGGATGAAGAGGGCCGGTTTGAGAAAGTGATTGACTCCGGGCTGAACAACTGCCTGACCATGGAGGCCAACATTGATCAGACTGGCCGGGCCTTTATCCAGGATGTGGTCATGTCTATGTTGGACGAGGGCTGCGTGGCCATCGTGCCGGTGGACACCAGCTTCAATCCCAATGAAACGGGGTCCTTCGACATTGATACCATGCGGACCGGAAAAATTCTGGACTGGTATCCCAAGCATGTGAAGGTGCGGGTCTACAACGACCGACGGGGAGAAAAGGAGGATCTTCTGCTCCCCAAAGAGATGGTCGCTATTGTGGAAAACCCCTTCTATGCGGTCATGAATGAGCCCAACTCTACGATGCAGAGGTTGATCCGGAAACTCAATCTTCTGGATGCCATTGACGAGCAGAGCGGCTCAGGCAAACTCAACCTGATTATCCAGCTGCCCTATGTCATTAAGACAGAAGCAAGGCGCCAACAGGCGGAAAAACGCCGAAAAGATATTGAGGATCAACTGTCCGGTTCCAAGTACGGTGTGGCGTACACCGATGGAACAGAGCGGGTAGTCCAGCTGAACCGGCCCATCGACAACAATCTGATGACCCAGATCGAGTACCTGACGAGTATGCTTTTCAGCCAGTTAGGTCTGACCCAGGCGATTCTGGATGGTTCTGCCGATGACAAGACGATGCTGAACTATTACAGCCGGATGATTGAGCCCATTCTTGCCGCTATTGTTGACGCGATCAAGCGGACCTTTCTTACCAAAACGGCTCGGTCACAAAAGCAGTCCATCATGTTCTTCCGTGACCCGTTCACCCTGGTTCCGGTCAATGACATCGCCGAGATTGCCGACAAGTTCACCCGCAATGAGATCATGACCTCGAACGAGATTCGGCAGAAGATTGGCATGATGCCGTCCAAGGACCCGAAGGCGGACGAACTCCGGAACAGCAATCTGAGCGCGCCGTCCGAAGAAACAGCACCAACACTGAAGGAGGAAAAAGTTCAAAATGAAGCTGAGGTATGACTTTAGTGGCTGGGCTACCCGAAACGACCTTGTATGCGCAGATGGGCGGACTATCCGCCAGGACGCCTTTAAGGATTGTGACGGGAAAATGGTTCCTCTTGTATGGAACCACCAGCACAACAACCCTACCGATATTTTGGGACACGCTCTGCTGGAGAACCGGCAGGACGGCGTCTATGCCTACTGCACCTTTAATGAGTCGGAAGCCGGAAGAGCCGGCAAGCTTTTGGTGCAGCATGGCGATGTGGAGGCCCTCTCCATTTACGCCAATCAGCTCAAGCAGCAGAACCGTGATGTGGTTCATGGTGTAATCCGTGAAGTCAGCCTCGTGGTGGCAGGAGCTAACCCAGGGGCTCGTATTGACTTTGTGGACATGGCCCACGGCGAAGGCGGAGAGCAGGAGGTCATTATCAAGACCGGCGAGAGCATCAGCCTTTATCACGCCGACGACGGTGATGACGATGGCGACGACGGCTCCAAGTCCAAGGAAAATCCCAAGGATGACGGCGAGGGCGGCGACACCCTGGAGGCCGTGGTCGACAGCATGAGCGAGGAGCAGAAGAAGGTTATGTACGGCCTTCTCGGCGCTGCTCTGGCGAGCGAGCCCCCCAAGGGCGATTCCGGCTCTGACGATAAGGGTCAGAAAAAGGAGGAGCCCGACGATAAAACTGTGAAACATTCCGAAGGAGGAGATAGTACCATGAAGCGCAATGTTTTCGACAAGACTGACGACACTCAGGATACTGTCCTGAGCCATTCCATTCAGGAGGCCATTCTGGCCGACGCCAAGAAGAAGCAGTACGGAACCTTCCAGACCGCCCTCAAGGCCTATGTCGAGCAGAACAGCGAGACGCTGAAGCACGGCATTGACGACATCGAGTCCCTGTTCCCTGAGTATAAGGACCTGCGTCCGGGCGCTCCCGAGCTGGTCACCCGCGATCAGGGCTGGGTCACTACGGTCATGAACAAGGTTCACAAAAGCCCTATCAGCCGTATCCGCACCCGCCAGATGGACGCCCGCAACGACGAGATTCGGGCCCATGGTTACCAGAAGGGCAAGCGCAAGGTTCCCTCCGGCAACATGAAGCTGATTAAGCGCACCACCGACCCCCAGACCATCTACATCACGGATGCCATGAATCGGGACGACATCATCGACATCACCGATTTCGATGTGGTCGAGTACCAGTACGGCGTGATGCGCCAGGCGCTCAATGAGGAGGTCGCCACCGCCATCATGATCGGCGATGGCCGCGAAGAGGGCGACGAGCACAAGATCTACGAGGAGCATATCCGTCCTATCTGGAAGGATGACGACCTCTATACCATCCACTACGATGTGGACATTGAGGCTGCCCGCGCCGAGATCCAGGGCACCCGCACCGACATGAACTTCGGCGAGAACTATATCTACGCCGAGGCCATCATCACTGCCGCTCTGTATGCCCGCGAGAAGTATAAGGGGACCGGCACTCCCGACTTCTTCTGCACGCCGCACCTGGTCAATGTGATGCTGCTGGCCCGTGATATGAACGGCCGCCGTATCTACAACACCAAGGCGGATCTGGTTGCCGCTCTGAACATCGGTGAACTTCACACCGCTGAGCAGTTCGAGGGTCTGGAGCGCACCGACTCCGAGAACAAGAAGCATAAGCTGCTGGGTCTCTTTGTCAATCTGGCTGACTACACCGTGGGTTCCACCAAGGGTGGCGAGATCACCCGGTTCAACCAGTTTGACATCGATTTCAACCAGGAGAAGTACCTGATTGAGACCCGTCTGTCTGGTGCTCTGACTCGTCTGTGGTCTGCCATCGCTCTGGAGGAGCCTGTGGCTGCGACTACCGGCGGCGGTTCCGGCACTGGCGGCGGCCAGGGTGCTGGGGCCTGAGGAGAAATTTCAAAATGGCAAAATTTTATGGACCGGTAGGCTATGCAGTCAAAGAGGAGACGGCGCCTGGAGTGTGGGAAGACAAGATCGTCGAGTATCACTACTACGGCGATTTGGTTCGGAACACCCGCCGGCTCCAGACCTCTGAGAGCCTCAATGATGACATCAATGTGGCCAATGAGATCAGCATAGTCGCCGATCCATTTGCCATGCAGAACTTCCACAAGATGCGGTATGTGGTGTTTATGGGTGAAAAGTGGAAGGTCAGCAGCGTTGAGGTACAGTATCCCCGGCTTATCCTAACGATTGGAGGCATCTACAATGGAAAGTAGACTTCAGCTCCACACCATTCTCTGCGGGGTTTTGGGTTGCCCAGAGCGGGGGGAGGAATGCCGGGCCTACTTCCAGCCTCCCTCTAATACGGAGATGGTCTATGACTGTATCCGGTATGAGCGGGACCGCATAGAGCCCAACTTTGCTGACAACCGCCCCTATGTACTGCATAACCGCTACCAGGTCACTGTGATCTATCGAAATCCTGACAGTGACTTGCCCCAAAAGATTGCCCTGCTCCCCCGGTGTTCCCATGACCGGCACTATGTAGCGGACAATCTTCATCATGATGTATTCAATCTTTATTTCTGAAGGAGGAAACAGCAATGAGTAAACTGAAGTGGGACCAGATCGGCGAGCGCATTTATGAGACTGGTCTGGATCATGGCGTTCTGTATCCTGTCACCAAGTCCGGCACCTATGACAAGGGCGTGGCCTGGAACGGTCTGAGCGCCGTTAACGAGAGCCCCTCCGGTGCGGAGGCCAACCCTGTCTGGGCGGACAACATCAAGTATCTGAACCTGATCTCCGCCGAAGACTTCGGCGCCACGGTGGAGGCCTATACTTATCCTCCCGAGTTCGAGGAGTGCGACGGCTCCGCTGAAATCGCCCCCGGCGTGACCATCGGCCAGCAGTCCCGCAAGATGTTCGGTATGTCCTATCGCACCCTGATCGGCAACGATGTGGATGGTCAGGACCACGGCTATAAGCTGCACCTGATTTACGGCGCACAGGCTTCTCCCTCTGAGAAGAACCGCGCCACCATCAACGACAGCCCCGAGGCGGTGTCCTTCAGCTGGGAGCTGTCCACCACTCCTGTGGATGTACCCGGCTACAAGCCCACCGCCCATCTGGCCATCGATTCCACCAGGACCGACGCTGCCAAGATGAAGGCCCTGGAGGACATCCTGTACGGTTCCGAGACCGCAGAACCCCGCCTGCCCATGCCCGAGGAAATCATGGAGCTGTTCAAGGACGCGGTCACGGTTGTCACCGCTGCTGAGAACGCCGACGCCACCCTGCTCGGTAAGAAGGTTTCTGACCTTCAGAGCAACATTGTGGTTGGCGAGAACGCCATCACCGGCAGCCTGAAGCATGTGACCGGCTACACTGGGTTCAGCAGTAAGACCTCTGAGCAGGAAGGTCATTACCTGGCTCTGAAGTTTGATGTGACCCCGGCTGACGCTGTTACCACCGTGGAGCTGGTGGGCGGCACTAAGGGCCCTGTGACGCTGGACGCCGACCAGAACATCGTTCTGCTGGTTAAGAGCAACACCCAGAGCGTCAAGGTGGTCTCCACCAAGGGCGGATTCTCTGTTACCAAGGTCTATGCCCTGACCGGCCTGACTCTGGAGGCCTGAGCAACAATCTGCAAAGCGGGGCTCTCTTCACCGAGGGCTCCGCTTTCTTTAATTTTTGAAAGGAGAACATCATCATGCTCAAGAAGACGATTCAATTCCAGGATTTTAACGGGAACTCCCGCACGGAGGACTTTTATTTCAATCTGACCCAGGCTGAGGTGACGGAGCTGGAGCTGTCGGTCGACGGCGGCCTGGTGGAGATGATTCATCGCATCACCGCTGCCCAGGACGGCCGGCAGATCATCGAGACCTTTAAGAAGGTCATCCGAAAGGCCTATGGCATGAAGTCTCCCGATGGCCGCCGGTTCATCAAGAACCAGGAGGTTTGGGACGAGTTTGCCCAGACTGAGGCTTACAGCAAGCTGTTCATGGAGCTGGCCACCGACGCCAAGGCAGCGAGCGCCTTTGTCAACGGCATTGTGCCGGCCGGGTCTGACGCTGCGGCTCCGGCTGCTGCGCCTGCCGCCGCGCCCGCGCTCCAGGGCTGACACCCGGAGGAGTCGGGAGATGCTGAAAATTGTGGTTCCGGCGTCCGAACAGTTTGACAATGCCACCCAGACCTTCATCAACACGAAAGAGCAGACGCTCCAGCTGGAACATTCTCTGGTCTCGCTTTCAAAATGGGAGTCCAAGTGGCACAAGCCGTTCCTTTCGCCAAAGCCGAAGACGGTGGCGGAGTCGGTGGATTATGTTCGGTGCATGACTCTGACCCAGAATGTGGACCCCAATGTTTACACGGCGATCACTCCCGAACTGCTCCGCCAAGTTTATGAGTATATCGATGCCCCCATGACTGCCACGACCTTTTCCAATCTTGGCAGGAAGAAGGGCAGTCGTGAAATTGTGACGGCCGAAATCATCTACTATTGGATGATTTTACACAACATCCCCTTTGAGTGTCAGAAGTGGCATTTGAACCGGTTGCTCACGCTGATCCATGTGTGCGACATCAAGGGTTCCAAGCCACAAAAGATGCCCAAAGGGGAGATGATTGCGCAGCGCCGTGCGCTGAACGCTGCGCGGAGGAAGAAATGGAACACGAGAGGGTGAGAGACGTGTCTGAAGCAAGAATCTGGAGTTTTCTGAAAGGAAAAGGACTCTCCGACTTTGGGGCCGCCGGTCTGATGGGAAACCTCTATGCCGAGAGCGGTCTGAAGCCGATCAATCTCCAGAACACTTATGAGAAGAAGCTGGGATTGTCTGATGCGGATTATACCGCTCAGGTGGATTCCGGCGCCTACTCCAATTTTGTCCACGACAGCGCCGGATACGGCCTTGCCCAGTGGACCTTTTGGAGCAGAAAGCAAAATCTGCTCAACTTTGCCAGGCAGTGCGGCAAGAGTATCGGCGATTTGGATATGCAGCTGGACTTTCTGTGGAAGGAGCTGACCGAGGGGTATGTATCCCTGGTTAGAACCTTACAGTCCGCCGCAACCATTCGGATTGCCTCTGACGCCGTCCTGGTGCAGTTTGAACGACCCGCCGACCAGAGCGAAACAGCCAAGGCAAGGCGGGCTTCCTATGGGCAGAAGTATTTCGACCAGTACGCAGGAAAGGGTGAAACCATGCCTTCTACCAATGCTATGTCGGCAGTGGAGAGACTGCTGGCGACTGCCAGGGCCGAGATTGGTTACATCGAGAAGGAAACCAATGCGCAGCTCGACGATAAGACGGCGAATGCCGGCGACAACAACTGGAACAAGTATGCCAGAGATCTGGACGCCCTCGGCATCGTCTATAACTTCAACAAGAACAGCTATGCCTGGTGCGATATCTTTACAGATTGGTGCTTCATCCACACCTTTGGCTTGGAAATAGGCATGAAGCTGCTCTGTCAGGCGGAGAAAGGGTTGGGCGCTGGCTGCACCTATTCCGCCAATTACTACAAGCAGAAGAGACAGTTCCACACCATTAACCCCCAGCCGGGAGACCAGATTTTCTTTACCGATGATGGCGGCAAGACCATGTATCATACCGGAATTGTTGAGAAGGTTTCTGGCGGGCGTGTCTATACCATCGAGGGAAACACCAGTTCCCTGCCCGGTGTGGTGCCAAACGGAGGCTGCGTCAGGGATAAGAACTATCCGCTGAATGCCAGTTACATCGGCGGCTATGGCCGTCCAGACTTTTCTATCGTACAGGAGGACGACGATATGATGACGCAGGAACAATTCAACACAATGTTCAACACTGCCATGACGCAGTATCGCAAAGGCTTGCAGGACAATGACTGCGGCGAGTGGAGCAAGGCGGCCCGGGAGTGGGCAGTCAGTGTCGGCCTGTTTGCCGGAAATGGGACTACCATCGACGGTCAGCCGAACATGATGTGGTCTGATTTCTTGACCAGAGAGCAGGCAGCAATGCTGTTCTATCGCTTTGCACAGGAGAGAGGACTGGCGTGATGAAAAACGGACGGCATCTGGCCCGAGGACGAGCCAGACAGGCACGAGAGCATTCCAAGCAGCTGACCAATGATATTAGGGCTCTGCTTTGGGTGGTTACAGTGGGAGGCCTATTGCTGGCATTTTATTGTGTCCGCCTTGGTTATACCGGAGCTTTGCCCTGGGTTGGTGCCATGGTCGGCCTTCCCTGGACCGCGCATGGTGTGGTGTGCAGCTTCTATCTGAACCTGTGCAAGTCTGACCACAGCACGGGCGGTATCACCTTTGAGGCGGCAAAGGCCGCTAATTTCAATGTTTCACAGACGCCGGTAGGCTCCGTGGAGAGTCCGGCGATTTAAGGAGGGCGCATCAATGAATGCGGAAATCATTTCAACGCTGCTGATGATTGTCGGTGGGGTCACCATCCTGACGAACATAATTGTCCAGGTGGTCAAAAGCATCACCTGGGACAAGATCCCAACCAATCTGGTGGCTCTGTTTGTGGCCGAGGCATTGACGCTGGCCGCAGGAGGAGCCTACGCCTCAATCAATGGCTTGGTTGTTACCTGGTACATGGTGGTGGCCGCCATAGTGGTCGGGCTTATGTCTGCCTACGCTGCGATGTTTGGGTTTGATAAGTTTAAGGAAGTCATCCAGGAGTGGCAGAAAAAATCTGAATGATAGGAGGAGCCGGCAGTGATTTGTTTCAGACAAAAGGGTGACTTCTCAAAGCTGACCCGATTTCTGGAAAAGGCAAAAGAGGTTGTCCATCTCGGTGACTTGGACCAGTTCGGCCGGGCTGGAGTGGCCGCCCTGGCGTCTGCAACGCCTGTCGACTCCGGAGAAACCGCGCGCTCGTGGTACTACGAGATTTCCAATAAAAAAGGTTCGGTCACCATCTCATTTCATAACTCCAACATTCAAAATGGAGTTCCCATTGCAATTATCCTCCAGTATGGACATGGTACTGGAACCGGAGGCTGGGTAGAAGGGCGAGATTACATCAACCCCGCTATCCAGCCTATTTTTGACCAAATCGCCGCCGAGGCATGGAAGGAGGTTACACGGCTATGAGCAAGACCATCGACGAGAGAATCGTCGAAATGCGGTTTGACAACAAGCAGTTTGAAGAAGGCGTTCAGACCAGTTTGTCAACGCTGGATAAACTCAAGAAGGGGCTGGATCTGGACGGCGCGGCTAAGGGCCTGGAAGGCCTGAACGACGCCGCCAAAAAGTGTGACTTGTCCACCCTTAGCCGTTCCGTCGAGACCGTCCGGGCCAAGTTTTCCGCCCTTGAGGTCATGGCCATAACTGCCCTTTCCAACATCACAAATTCTGCGGTCAATGCCGGAAAGCGGCTGCTCTCTTCCCTCACCATTGAGCCCATTACAACGGGTTTTAATGAGTACGAGCTGAAGATGGGCTCTATTCAGACCATTATGGCCAGTACCGGTGAAAGTCTGGATGTGGTCAATCAGAAATTGGACGAGCTGAATACATATTCAGACCGGACCATCTACTCCTTTGCCGATATGACCGAAAACATCGGCGAGTTTACCAATGCCGGCGTCAATCTGGACGATGCTGTGGCGGCAATCCAGGGTGTGGCCAATGTGGCGGCTGTATCTGGTGCAAACGCGGCTGAGGCATCTCACGCTATGTATAACTTTGGTCAGGCGCTGTCTTCCGGCAGCGTCAGACTGGAGGATTGGAAGTCTATCGAGCTTGCCAATATGGCAACGGTAGAGTTCAAAGAACAGCTGATTGAGACGGCGCTGGAGCTGGGCACGCTGGTCAAGGTGGGCGACCAGTATCAGTCTACGACCACGGACCTGAATGGTCATGTGTCGGAGTTGTTCACAACCACCACCATGTTCAACAACTCGCTCAGCAGTCAGTGGATGACCACCGAGGTCCTGACCCAGACGCTGGGAAGATATGCTGACGAGACCACCGATATTGGTAAGAAGGCATTTGCGGCGGCCCAGGATGTCAAGACATTCTCCCAGCTGCTGGATACACTGAAGGAGAGCGCACAGTCTGGCTGGGCGGAGACCTGGCAGTTGTTTGTTGGTGACTTTGAGGAGGCAAAGGCCACTCTCACGGACTTCAACAACTTCTTCAGTGAAATCATCGGCGCATCTGCTGATGCAAGAAACGCTCTGCTGGGCGGGGCGCTGATGTCCAGCTGGGGACAGCTGAAAAACCAGATTGCAGATGCCGGGCTTGCGGTAGATGACTTCACAGCGGCCCTTCAGGAGACTGCCGCTGAGACAGTCGACGGCTTTGACAAGATGGTGGAAGAGGCCGGGTCCTTTGACGCCACCCTGTCCAAAGGCTGGCTGACCACTGATATTTTGGCTAAAACTCTGGATAAGATGGCAAACGAGGCCACCGGGACCACCGAGGGAATTGCCGCGCTGTCTGACGAGCAGCTGAAGAATATTGGCTACACAGAGGAACAGATCGAGGCACTGAGAAATCTGAGCAGCGAGGCCAGTACATCCACAGGCGCCGTCGCGGAGCTTGTCAATAACATGACCCGCAAGAGCGGCAGAGAACTTTTATTTGACGCTATCCTGAATAGCTGCAAAGCCGTTCAGAAGGTCTTCGAGACTCTGAAGGGCGCCTTTGATGATATTTTTCCACCCCTTACCTCGGAGCGGCTTTACGGTATCATCGAGGCGCTGCACGGCTTTTCTGAGCGGCTTATCATTTCAGATGAAACGGCAGACAAGCTGGGGCGAACCTTTAAGGGCCTGTTTGCCATTCTCGATCTAATCAAGCAGGGGTTCTCTGCGGTATTCAATGTGATCAGCCCGTTGCTCGGCGGTCTTGGGACCCTGGGTGACGGGATTCTTTCTGTCACGGCGACCATCGGCGACTGGCTGGTTGGTGCGGACGAGGCGGCAAAGAAGGGTGATGTGTTCAACAGGGTTTGTCAGACCATCGCCGGTATCATTGGGACAGTCGTATCAAAGATCCGGGATTTCATCAATGTCCTGAAAGATACCTTTGCCGTGCCAGGTCTGGAAGTATTCCAGGCTCTCCTGGAGCGCATTCAGGCCCGTATCGGCCAGGTGATTGATGCGGCCGGAAACATGGGCGCCGGCGTCAGCGCTGCGGCCGACGCCATGGGCTCTGCTTTGGCGAACAATAAATTCCTGCAACTTCTTCAGGCGTTGTTCAATGGGGTCAAGACCATTGCCGGTGGAATCATGAGCGTGCTTGGGAATCTTGCCGGTTCTATGGTCGAGGCTATCAGCGACGCGGATTTCAGCGGGCTGATCGACCTGCTCAACGGTATTTCCCTGGGTGGCATTGCGGTGGGGATCACTGGATTCCTGAAAAATCTGACTTCTGCTTTTGACGATGTAGGGAGCCTGCTGGACAATGTCAAGGGGATTCTGGATGGCGTCCGCGGGTGCTTTGAGGCTTATCAGACGCAGTTGAAGGCCGGAACCCTTCTGAAGATTGCCAGCGCCATTGCTATCCTGGCGGCATCCATCGTGGCGATTTCTCTGATTGACAGTGATAAGCTGAACGCTTCACTGGGCGCCATCACCGTATTGTTTGCGGAACTGATGGCTTCCATGGCGATTTTCAGCCGGATCAGCGGAGAGGTCAAGGGTGTGCTGAAGAGTACCACGGCTATGCTCGCGATTTCTACTTCCGTGCTGATTTTGGCATCTGCCTTGAAGAAGATTTCTGACCTGGATGCCGGACAGCTTACTGTGGGTCTTGTGGGCGTTGCCGGCCTGATGACGGCTATGGTGGCCGCTTCCAAAGTGATGGGAAGCGGTTCCAGCACGATTATCAAAGGCTCGGCCCAGATGCTGATATTTGCCGGAGCGATTAAAGTTCTTGCTGGTGTCTGCACCGACTTGGCTCAGCTGGACCTGGCAGGGCTGACAAAGGGCCTGGTAGGCGTCGGCGTCTTGCTGGCAGAAGTATCTCTCTTCATGAACACGGCGCAGTTCAGCGGAAAATCGTTGACGACGGCCGCCGGAATTTTGGTTTTGGCCAGTGCGATGAAGGTGTTTGCCTCGGCCTGCAAAGACTTCGGGCAGATGAATATAGGCGAGCTGGTCAAAGGGCTCAGTTCCATTGGGGCTCTGCTCCTGGAGATCACCGCATTTACAAAGCTGACGGGGAGTGCCAAGGGGCTCATGTCCACCGGCCTTGCCATGATTGAGATTGGCGCGGCTATGAAGATATTTGCCTCCGCGATGGCGGACTTCGGAAACATGTCCCTGGCGGAAATCGGCAAAGGCCTTCTGGCGATGGGCGGGGCGCTTGCAGAGGTTGCTCTTGCCACAAAGCTGATGCCCAAAAACATGGTTACTCTTGGAGCAGGTTTAATTGCAGTGGGTGCGGCGCTGGAAATTGTGGCCGATTCCTTGAACAAGATGGGCGGTATGAGCTGGGAGAGCGTGGCCAAGGGTCTTGTGACCTTGGGCGTGTCCCTGCTGGAACTGGCAGCTGGCTTGAAGCTGATGAACGGCTCTCTGGCCGGTTCTGCCGCTGTTCTGGTGGCGGCCGGTGCTCTGGCTGTACTGACCCCGGTGCTTTTCACCCTGGGATCCATGAGTTGGGAGTCCATTGTCAAGGGACTGGTAGCGGTCGCTGGTGCCTTTGGCGTCATTGGTGCGGCTGGTGCAATTCTCACGCCATTAGTGCCTACTATTCTCGGCCTGGCCGGGGCGTTTGCGCTGATTGGCGTGGGCGCTGTCGGCATTGGAGCCGGTCTACTTGCTATCGGAGCGGGGCTTTCGGCTATCGCCATCGGTGTCACGGCTTTGGCGACTTCTCTGGGCGCAGGCGTGACTGTCATTGTGGCCGGACTCACTTCCATCATTACGGGCATTGCAGCGCTGATTCCGGCGATTGCTGAGAAGTTCGGCGAGGCTATTGTGGCGTTCTGTCAGGTCATCACCGATGGCGCTCCCGCCATTGGCGAGGCAGTAAAGGCATTGGTGCTGACATTGGTGGATGTTCTTGTGGAATGTGTGCCCGCCATTGCCAACGGTGCGCTGGAACTGATTGCCGGCGTGCTGGATGCTTTGGTGACCTACACGCCGCAAATTGTGGACTCCATTGTGCAGTTCTTGGTCGAGGTACTGAACGGCATTGCCCGCAATTTGCCGGATCTGATTCAGGCGGCGGTCAATGTGCTGATGTCCTTCTTCTCCGGTGTGGTCCAGGCCCTTTCCAGCATCGACGTATCTACTTTGGTGCAGGGAATCGCCGGGATCGGCCTCTTGTCTGCCATCATGGTGGCTTTGGGCGCGGTAGCCGGTTTGATTCCCGGAGCCATGGTGGGTGTACTGGGTATGGGCGCCGTGATTGCGGAGCTGGCTTTGGTGTTGGCGGCCGTAGGCGCACTTGCTCAAATCCCAGGTCTGTCCTGGCTGATCAGCGAGGGCGGAAAGCTGCTGGAGAGCGTGGGCGTCGCAATCGGTTCCTTCGTGGGCGGCATTGTCGGCGGTTTTATGAGCGGAATTTCCGGGCAGTTCCCCCAGATTGGGGCGGATCTGTCCTCGTTCATGGCCAATGTGCAGCCCTTTATCGATGGGGCCAGCAGTATCAGCCCTGATATGCTCTCCGGCGTCAAGGCGCTTACCGAAGTGATTTTGCTCCTGACTGCCGCTGATATTTTGGAAGGGTTGACCTCCTGGCTGACCGGAGGGTCTTCCCTTTCTGACTTTGCCGAACAGCTGGTCCCCTTTGGAGAGGCCATGCGGGATTTCTCCAATTCCATTGCCGGAATGGATGCAGACCTTGTGTCCAATGCGGCTACCGCCGGCAAGACCCTGGCCGAGATGGCCGCGACTCTTCCCAACAGTGGGGGCGTTCTTGGGTTCTTTGCCGGAGAGAACGATATGGAGACCTTTGGCAACCAGCTGGGTGGTTTTGGCACCGCTATGGTGAACTTCGCAAACACCATCAAAGGCATGGACTCTGACGCTGTGGTCAATGCGGCCACCGCTGGCAAGGCCATGGCAGAGATGGCGGCTTCTCTTCCCAACAGCGGCGGCGTAATAGGCTTCTTTGCCGGGGAGAATGACATGGACACCTTTGCCGAACAGCTGGTGCCCTTTGGCAAGGCCATCAAGGACTATTCCCTGGCAGTCAAGGGGCTGGATGTGGATGCGGTGACCAATTCCGCTGCGGCGGGAAGGGTCATGGTGGAGCTGGCCAGTACGCTGCCCAATAGCGGCGGTGTGGTCGGATTCTTCACCGGAGAAAATGACCTGTCCACTTTCGGAACCCAGCTGCTGAGCTTTGGCCTGTCCATCAAAGCATATTCCCTGGCGGTCAAGGGCCTGGACACCAATGCCGTGGAGAACTCCGCCGTTGCGGGTCAGGCGCTGGTGGAACTGGCGAACACCCTGCCCAACTGCGGCGGGCTGGTATCGTTCTTCACCGGAGACAATACTATCTCTGCTTTCGGGGATGATATCGTGGCGTTTGGCGAGGACTTGGCCGCTTACGCGGAGGCTGTTTCCGCGGTGAAGCCGGATGCGGTGACCGCGTCGGCCAATGCAGCGCAGGCGCTTTCCAATCTGGCGGCGGGGCTGCCGGACAGCAGCTTGTTCGACCAGTGGTTTGGTGGCGACCAGACGCTGGAGTCCTTTGGCGAGGATATTGCCGCGTTCGGCGAGGATATGGGGTATTACTACTCTCAAATCTCCAACGCCGATCCCAACAAACTTTCCGGAGTCATTACTCAGGTATGGGCTCTGGTGGACCTGGCGAAAGGCGTACAGGATTTGGACAAGAACGCCTTTGCCAATTTCAGCAGTTCTCTGACGACCTTGGCCAATACCGGTATTTCTGGCTTTACCGACGCCTTCGACAACTGTGCGGAGACCGTGCGGAACTCGGTGGTAGGAATGCTGAATGTGGTCAGCGATACCATTTCCGCAAACCAGAACATCGCAAACCCAGAGATGGAGATGCTGGTCATTTCCATGGCCGGTGTGCTGACGGAGAAGGCCACCATTATGGATACCGCTGTGGTGACGATGATGGTCGGTTTTGCCGCCGCGGTCAAAGAGAACGGAGATACCGTCGTGGTCGCCATGGGCGTGGTACTTACAGAGACCATTAGCGCCATCAATGACACCAAATCCGAGTTTACGACAGCGGGTCAGAATGTAGGCCAGGGCTTTGTCAACGGCATTCGCTCGAAAATGAGCAGCGCCAGTTCGGCGGGCCGCAGCCTTGGTCTGGCTGCGCTGAACGCCGCGAAGAAGGCCCTGGACAGCCATTCTCCTTCCCGGGAGTTTATCTATTTGGGCGAGAATATTGGCGAGGGTCTGGCTATCGGCGTCAACAACAGTATTGTCCCGGCCGCCCAGGCAACCTCGGACATGATCGGAGAGGTCATCGATGTCAGCAACAAGGGCATCGACGCCTGGAAGGACTGGGTAGACGAGAAAACCTATTACGACGAGCTGAGTCTAAAAGACGAGCTGGCCGGGTGGGAAAATCTTCAGAAGAAGTATGTCGCTGGTTCTGAGGAGCGCAAGGAGATCGACCGGGAGGTCTATCGCCTTCAAAATGAGCTGGTGGCATCCACTTATCAGGCCTCCATCGATTGGATCGAGGAGGAGAAATACTACAACCGCCTCAGCACCGAGGAGGAGCTGGCCGCCTACGAGCGGATGCAGTCCCGGTACATTGAGGGCAGTGAGGAACGCAAGAAAATTGACCGGGAGGTTTACTCCCTGCGCAATCAGCTGATGGAGGAGTCCTACCAGGCCTCTATGGACTGGATCGAGGAGGAACAGTATTACGGCCGAATGAGCCTTGCCGACGAGCTTGCGGCTTATAAGCGTGTCCAGAGCCGGTATGCGGTGGGCACCGAAGAGCGTAAGAAGATGGACCGGGAGGTCTATCGGGTCGAACAGGAGATTTATGAGGCCCAAATGCAGTATCAGGAGGATGTGCAGCGGGTCCAGGAGGAGGCAAACCAGAAACGCCTCGACTTGGAGCAGGAGTATGCCGACAAGGTCACGGAAATCAATGACCGGTTGGCGCAGGACATCAAGAACCTGAATGACGAGTATGAGCGTGAACTGGAGTCCCGCACCAACAGCCTGTACCAGTCTTACGGCCTCTTTGACGAGGTCAAGGAACGGGAAGAGGTTAGCGGCGAGACCCTGATGCAGAACCTGGAGGGCCAGGTCAAGGAGTTCGGCGAGTGGCAGGATATTCTGGACCAGCTCTCCGCTCGCGGCCTGGACTCTGCGCTCATAGAGGAACTTCAGGAGATGGGCCCTGATGCCATTGCGGAAATCAAGGCGCTCAACTCCATGAGTGATGAAGAGCTGGAGAAGTATGCCTCTCTGTGGTCCATCAAGCACGCCCAGGCCCGGGAACAGGCCGTCAGCGAGCTGGAGGGCCTTCGCATTGAGACCCAGAACAACATCGCGCAGCTGCGGGAGGACGCAGACCGGGAACTGGACGAGTACCGGGCCGTTTGGCAGGAGCAGATGGAGCAGGTCACCATTGACGCCAATGCAGAACTGGACCAGCTCCGGCAGGACTTCGGCGAGAAGGTGGGCCTGATCAAGAAGGACACCGAGGCCGAAATGAGGGAGATGTCCGAGGTCGCCCAGAAGATCCTTCGGGAAGCTGGGTGGGACGAAACCGGTCAGCAAATCGTGACGGGGCTGACTGAAGGTGTGGAAACTCAGAAGCCCACCTTTATCACCGCCTTGACTGCTATGGCAACAGCTGGTGTGGCCGCAGTAAAGAGCGTGCTCCAAATCAACTCACCCTCCCGGGTTACCCGGAAGCTGGGCGAATACACGGGGCTTGGCTTTGTGGACGGTCTTCACAACTATGCGGACAAGTCTTATAAGGCCGGTTCAGAGATGGCGGAGTCGGCCCGGTTTGGCCTCTCCAACATCATTCAAACCGTTGCAGATATCGTCAACAGCGATATGGACATGGCACCTACTATCCGTCCGGTACTGGATCTCTCCAACATCACAAATGGCGCTGGAGTTCTGGATAGTCTGTTCTACCCTCAGCGGACGCTTGGACTTGCTGGTCAGGTGAGCATGGCATTTGCTGCCCGCGGAGAACAGCAGACCCAGACCATCACGGTCAATAACGATGATGTGGTGGAGGAACTGCGTTCTTTCCGGGCGGACATGACAGAGTTGACAGATCGGATGGAACGGATGCGGGTCGTGCTGGACACCGGCACTTTGGTCGGTGAAATGGCGGGGCCCATGGACAATGCCCTTGGGCAGAGGGTCACTCGAAGAGGAAGGGGGAACTAAGCTTTGTACCACTCGGTTACCTTTGGGGATAAAAACACCTGGGACGACTGGCGGCTGGTTCCCGCCTCCCGGCCTGTGTTCAATCCTCCGGCCCAGAAGGTGACGACGCTGGATATACCCGGTGGGGATGGGGTGATCGACTTATCCCAGTCTCTCACCGGGTATCCGGTGTATCAGAACAGGACGGGCTCGATTGAGTTTATTGTGATGAACGACTTCAAGCCTTGGCATATGGCCTATTCCGACATCATGGACTACCTGCACGGGCAAAAGCTGCGCGCGGTGCTGGAAGATGACCCAGAGTATTTCTATGAAGGGCGGTTCACCGTCAATGCCTGGAAGTCGGAAAAGGACTGGTCGCGCATCACCATTGACTATGATGTGGGGCCCTACAAGTGGTCGCTCCTGTCCTCGACGGACGACTGGCTGTGGGACCCCTTCAACTTTCAAAATGGCGTGATTCGGCCTGCTCTCTTCAAGAACATCGCCGTGACCACTGTCAAGAAAACCGTCAAGCTGGCCGCAGATCTGTTTGGAAGGGCTCCGGTCTGTCCTCAATTTTTCGTGACAAGTTCTGATAAGCGGGGTGTGCATATCCGGTTTGTCAATCCCACACTGGGGCTGGACGAAACTAAGCTGCTTACCGATGGAACCATCCAGTTCCCGGAATTTGTGTTTTTCGGCGACCAGGGGGCGACCCTGGAGCTGTGGTGCGACACCGGGACTGGAACGATTTCTGTGGATTTCAGAGTGGGGAGGTTGTGACCGATGTATAGCATTTATGCCGATGGTGTGTGCATCTACAACGATGTATTTTCGCTGGATGATATGAAGGTCGTGAATCCCAAGCTGACGCTGGAGGACAGCGCGGCCGGCTCTCTGGAGATGTCACTTCCCCACACCAACAAGGCTTATGACACCATTGTCCGTATGGTCACGGAGATCTCCGTGAAAAAGCATGGAGAAGAGATTTGGTCTGGGCGTGTGCTCTCAGAAAGTAAGGACTTCTGGAACAACCGGGTGCTCTACTGTGAGGGGGAACTGGCGTACTTCAACGATTCGGTACAGCCTCCGGCGGAGTACGCCGGAAAATCTGTTCGAGAGTATCTGGAACATCTGATTTCCGTTCACAATGCCAAGGTTGGCGCCAACCGGCAGTTTGCTCTTGGCGCAGTGACAGTGGTGGATGAAAACTTCCCCACCTACTACACCAACTACGAGAAGACTATGGAGCTGCTCAACGCCTTGGTGGAGATCTACGGAGGCCATCTCCGGGTCCGGAAGGTGGACGGGGTGCGGTATCTGGATTATTTGAAGGAGTACCCCGACACTTGCAGTCAGGTCATTCAGTTCGGGTCCAATCTCATTGACTTTACCCGCAACTGGGACTCCACTGAGTACGCCACGGCCATCGTGCCCCTGGGCAACCGGCTGGACGACAGCCCTATCGAAGCGCTGGATGCCTATTTGACGGTGGAGAGTGTGAACAATGGGAGCCTCTATGTTCAATCGGACGAGGCGGTCAAGAACTATGGCTGGATCGTCAAGACGGTGACCTGGGACGATGTGAGCGACCCGGCGGTGCTGCTGGAAAAGGCCAAGGAGTATCTGGCCGACCTTCAGTTTGACAATCTGGAGCTGGAGCTGAGTGCCCTGGATCTACACTATCTGGATGTGAACACCGAGGCGGTCAAGCTGCTGGACGAGATCCGGGTCATCTCCCGTCCTCACGGTCTGGACCGCCTGTTCCCGGTGACCAAGCTGGAGATCCCATTGGATCATCCGGAGAACACTCAGTTCAAAATGGGGGATTCTGTGCAGGTCAGCCTTACCAGCGTCAACAACCAGACCAACGCCGCAGTGCTGGAGAAGATTGAAAATCTCCCCAAGGCCCACTCCATTCTCAAGGAGGCCCAGGAGAACGCCACCGAGATCATGAACATGGCCACCACGGGCTACATCACCATCACCCGGGATGAATATGGCTCGGACACTTTGTATATTTCCAATGTCCGGGACTACACCAAGGCCGACAAGCTCTGGAAGTGGAACATGAACGGTTTGGGGTACTCCAATGACGGCGGAAAGACCTATGGGCTGGCCATCACCATGGACGGCTCTATCGTAGCCAACTATGTCAATACGGGCGTACTGAGCGCTGATATCATTCGGGCGGGTATGCTCAAGGACATCAGCGGGAACTTCTCCCTGGACATGGAGACCGGCACGCTGACCATGAAGAAGGGCTCCATCGACATCGGAAATGGTAACTTCACCGTGGACGAGCAGGGCAACCTCTACGCTCGGCGGGGCACCTTTGCGGGCACCCTGTCCGGCGCCAATGGGACCTTTGGCGGTCAGCTGATAGCGGCCACAGGAGATTTCAAAGGCGTGGTGCAGGCCGAGGACTTCCTGGACCGCTATGGCAACAGTATGATGAACGGAACCAAATTTGCCTCCGACTATCTGGATCTTTATGGAATCACCATTACCAACCGAAGCACTGGGGAGATCACCTTCGCGGTCAGTTCCACAGGCCGCATTACCATCAACGGCCAAATCAGCATGGGCGCTGGGAGTGTGATTGACTGGTCCAGTGTCAGCAATACAAATCTTGCTTATAACCCGGCCTATTCCATGGCCAACGACGCCTATAATTTGGCGGATGATGCCTATGACTACGCTGATACGGCGTATTCCAGAGCGGAGCGGGCCTATAAGTTGGCAGATTCCATTGAAATGCCTCGATACATCAAGTCGACTTATATTGACTCCACTACGATCCGTTCCCCCGTCATCGAGGGCGGCGAGTTCTATGGCGAGGAGTTCAACATTATCGCTGGGAGTGATTACGGAAGTTTTAATTTGTACGGCCCATACGGGAACAGCCGATTCCACATGCTGGCGATTGAATATTACGAGGGCGATGCTCCATACATCGATATTTACAGCCCCTGCGGAGGATATATCACCATCGGACGAAGAAGCACTGGTGGAGTTGTTTACTTTGAGGGCTATGTGGATTTTAGTGGTGCAACCGTCCAAGGTCTGGATTTAGGAACAGGAGAATAACACGCCATGAAGAAAACATTGAAAAACTCAGAGGTGTTTGAGCGGCTCCATTCGCTCAAGCCCTTGCTTTCCCGACGGGATAAGATTGGCTACATCGCCGCCCGGAACTACCGCTTTCTCTCCAACTCCCTTGTGGAGTACGAGGCTATTCGCCGGAGCCTGATTGAGAAGTATGGCGAAGAGGGTAAGGACGAGCATGGGGCGCCGAACTATGTCCTCAAAATGGATTCCCCCAACTTCAAGCAGTTTTGCGACGAGCTGGCCCCCTTCAATGAGATGGAGCATGAGGTGGAGCTGATGACGGCGAAGTACGATGATGCCGCAGGGAACCTGTCTGGAGAGGAAATTTTGGCCATCGACTGGATGCTGGAGGATTAGGAAGGGGTGAGTTGATTTGGCCGATATCAGCAGTTATCTAAAGAAAATCCTGGAGGCGATTTATGGCGAGGAGGTGCGTGGTTCCATCCACGACGCCCTGGCCGCCATGAATCAGGAGTCCTCCAGCGCCATGGAGTTTGCGGCTACGGCCAAGGACTCTGCCGCCGCCTCTGCCGAGAAAGCCAAGACGGAGGCGGACACCGCTACCAAAAAAGCATCTGAGGCTTTGGATTCCGCTGGGAAAGCCGCGCTTTCTGAGACCGCTGCAAAGACATCTGAAAACCTGGCAAAGCAGTATTCCGATGACGCCATCGGCGCGGCAAACCGGGCCAAGGAGTCGGAGACCAATGCCGCCAACTCGGAGGCGGTCGCCCTCAAGGAGTCCCGCGAGGCGGAGGACGCCAAGAATGCCGCCGCACTCAGCGCAGCCGAGGCCAAGGCCGCCGAGGAACGGGTCAAGACCGTCAAGACTGAGGTGAAGACCCTGGGCGCTCAGGCCACGGCAGATGCTAAGACGGCTCAGGCTGCTAAGGAGGCTGCCGAAACTGCCCGGGACGCCGCTAAGCTCAGCGAGACCAATGCTAAGAACTCAGAAACCTCTGCTTTGAAGTCCAAGGCTGCCGCTGAGACGGCGAAGAACGAGGCTCTTTCCGCCAAGGAGAGCGCTGAGGACGATGCCCTGGCCGCTGTTCAGGCTAAAGAAGATGCCGAGAGTGCCAAGACTGCCACGGAACAGGCAAAGACCGCCGCAGAGGAGAGCGCCTCCGACGCCGCAGACAGCGCCGTCAAAGCGGAACAGTACAGTGGAAAGCCGCCCAAGCCTCAAAATGGAACTTGGTGGATTTGGAACGCCGACACCGGCGAGTATTACGACAGCCACATCAGCTGCGAGTTGCCGGGGCCCACTGGTGTCGGCATTGACGATATCCAGCTGACAAGCGGCGACCACTCTCCAGGCACCACGGATATTTACACCGTGCTGCTGACAGACGGGTCCTCCTACAACATCTCGGTCTACAATGGCCTGAATGGTACTGGCGCCGGCGATGTGCTGGGGATCTCCTTCGATTTGATCATTCCGGCGTCCGGATGGAAAGATGGGAGCATCACCATTGCTGACAGCAGACTTCTGGCTCTTGCGACCCACAAATATTTTCTCAGCGCAGATGAAGCCTGTAAGGAGGAGTTCATCGACTGCAACGTGCAGCCGAAGGACATCACCGCGACAGGCTTTATTACGTTTACCAATGAGAGCGACCCCACCATGGATTTGACGGTCAATCTCATTCGATTCGAGCTGTCCGGGAACGGGGCTATTCAGTGAGGAGGTGTAACCTATGGAAATTGCAGTGAAAGAAACCTACGCCCACATGCTCAAGGATGAAAGCCTGGTGCAGAACTCCGAAAAGATCTACATTGTGGAATTCATTTTTGACCAGAGCTGGGACGGATACACCAAGACGGCTGTCTTTAAGGCAGGAAGTTCCGAACTTTCCGTACCGCTGACCGACGACCGCTGTATCATTCCTGCCGAGTGTCTCAAACAGGCGGGAGTCAATCTTCATGTCGGCGTGAACGGTGTAAAAGGTGAGGAGCAGAAGGACACCATTTGGTGCCTGACCAGCCGCATCATGTATGCTGTCGACGCGACCCAGCTGATCCCGCCCTCCTATTCCGGAGGAGATATTCGGGCCCAGATTCTGGAGGTCATCCGGGAAAACACGGCTACGGACGAGGAAGTCGACCAGGCGCTGGACGAGGCATTTGGAACCGATTGGACGCCGCCTGATGACCCTGACGATCCGGAGAACCCGGATAACACCGCCACCGACGAAGAAGTGGAGGACATTCTTGATGCTGTTTTCGGCGACGAGCCGTAAACAAATATTTTTAAGGGGACATATTTATGTCTAAGCACACCACTCTTGACCAGCTGAAAATGCTGGCCCAGCGCACCAAGGCTGAGATCGACCAGGTCGAATCTAAGTCTCTGGTGGGCATTAAGGTCAACGGCACAGCGCTGTCCATCGCCGACAAGATGGTGGACATCCTGATCGCCACCGGCACTGCTAACGGCACTGTTGCCGTCAACGGTGTTGATGTGGCGGTGAAGGGGCTTGCCGCTCTGGCCTACAAGGCTCAGGTGTCTGAGGCTGATCTGGACACCGCTCTGAAGGCGGTTCTGGACGCCAAGGCCTCCGGCGCTGATCTGGCTACCCTGATCGGCACCGACACCGGAAAGAGCGCCCGTACCATCGCCAATGAGGAGCTGGCCGCGCAGCTGATTCCTGAGAGCGCCAAGGATTCCCTGAACACCCTGACCGAGATCGCCCAGTGGATTCAGGATCACCCCGATGACGCCTCTGCGATGAACTCCGCCATCAGCAAGCTCCAGGCCATTGCCGCAGGCATCGGCGGTGAGAGCGACACCTATGCCACTGTGATTGCCGCCATTGACGGCAAGATCGCGGCGGCCCTGACGGACATCTCTGAGCGCGCCACCAAGGTCGAGGCCTCCGAGACCAACGGCAACATCAAGATCAACGGTGTGGAGACTCCTGTCTACACTCACCCCACCACCTCTGCTGTTGCCGCCGGCTTTAAGAAGGTCGGCAACGATGACAAGGGTCACGTGGTGCTGGGCGCCGATGTGACCAAGCAGGACATTGTGGCTCTGGGTATTCCTGCTCAGGACACCACCTACTCTGATGTGGTAGCTGGCGGCGCCTCCGGCCTGATGTCCGGCGCGGACAAGACCAAGCTGGATGGCATCGAGGTCGCCACCGATCCCGAAGTGAAGAGTATGCTGGACGAGGTCTTTGGGGCCTCTGAGGAAGAGACCACCTAAGAAAGCCTGAGAAGGGGGATGGGGATGTCCTGTCCCCCTTCTACTTTTTCCCGAAAGGAGCTCTCATATGGCAGAGAAAAAACTCACCACCATGGAGCAGCTGCGGGCACTGGCAGAAAAGGGGAAACTCGACACCTTAACCCGCATTGACGCGCTTTTGGAGGTCATCACCCCTCTGCTGGAAAGCGCGCAGCATACCGGTATCACCGTTACTCTGCCGGCCGAGAACTGGAGCGGCAGAGCTCAGACTGTGCAGGACGAGTCCCTCTTAGCCGACAGCAAGTATTGGTACATTGTATGTGCTGATACGGACTGCTTTATGGCGGCAAGCGAAACCGGCGTAAAAGCCGATAATATCACGGTTGACGGTCAGATCACATTCCACTGCGAGGTGACTCCGGTGGAGGATCTGATTCTTTATATTTTGCGACTGGAGGTCGAGCAGAACAATGAGTAACGCTAACGTTGGCAAGGTTTTCAACATGACCGGCGGCAACGGGGGCGGCGGTACTCTGAAACTGGAGACCCTTACCATCACCAAACAGCCCAACAAGACGGTCTACAAATCCGGGGAATCCTTTGATCCCACGGGCATGATCGTTACCGCAGGCTATGGGTACGGGCTCACTTCGGATGTGACCGGCTATTCCGTGTCGCCTCAGATTCTGACAGACGGCGTGACAGAGGTCACCATCACCTATACCGAAGGGCGTGTCACCAAGACGGCGATGGTCTCGGTTACGGTGGAAAAGGTGCTGGTATCCATCGCCGTTACCACCAATCCCTCCAAAATGGCGTACAATTACCTGGAGTCATTCGATCCGGCCGGCATGGTAGTCACCGCCACCTATTCGGATGAATCTACCGAGGAGGTCTCTGGCTACACCTACTCCGAGACCGCGTTCTCCACGCTGGGTCAGCAGGCCGTGGAACTCAGTTACGCTTATGAGGGCGTGACCAAAACCACGAGCCTGAATGTGACGGTCAACCCCATCGAGGTGGCTGTCCCCGTTCAAAATGGAATGCCCGTCTACGACGGAACCGCCAAAACGCCTTCCTGGACCGGGTATGACTCGGTGAAGATGACCATGTCCGGGGAGACCAGCGGCGTCAATGCGGGGACTTATACGGCCAAGTTCGTTCTGGGCTATGGCTATGTGTTCCCCGGTGATCAGGACGAGGCCGAGGTGGAGTGGACCATCGACCGGGCGACCATTGCCTCTTTACCTTCTCAGAGCAATGTGTTGGCGGCCAACGGTACGTCCCAGACTCCGACCTGGGATGGCTATGATGTCACCCAGCTGACCATCGGCGGGGACCGGTTCGGTACAGACGCCGGCAACTATACGGCCACCTTTACCCCCACGGCCAACTACAAGTGGTGGGATGGCTCCACAGAGGCCAAGGAGGTCACCTGGACCATTACCAGTGTCATCGTGTCTATTCCGGTGCAGTCGGGTTCTCTCACTTATACGGGAGCGCCCCAGACGCCGGAGTGGGACAACTTTGATCAGGAGAATTCCTCGGTGTCGGTGACGCCCCAGACCAATGCGGGCACCCACTCTGCTACCTTCACCCTGTTGACTGGTATGTGGTCGGACGGCACCACCGGGAAGAAGACAGTAAACTGGACCATCGGCCGAGCGTCTATTCCTGCTGTTCCGCAGCAGAGCGGTTCGCTGAAGTATGACGGAAACCCCAAGACCCCGTCCTGGGATACCAATTACAACAGCAACAAGATGACCGTTTCGGTGGAGGCGCAGATCAACGCTGGAACCGGCTACACCGCGTCCTTTACGCCGGACTCCAACCACCAGTGGTGGGACGGCTCTGTGGGCGCCAAGACCGCAACCTGGACTATCGGCAAGGGCGACCAGGTGGTGTCTGTTAGCCCGCAAAGCGTAACGCTGAACACCAGCACCCGGAGCGCAAAGTTTACGGTGACCCGCAAGGGAGACGGCGTCATTTCAGCTACTTCTGGCAACCCCAGTGTCGCTACCATCGGCGGGATCAACCAGCAAACTGGCGAAGTGACGGTGAACAGTGTCAACGATACCACAGGCACGGCGGTCATCACGGTAAAGGTGGCCGCAGGAACCAACTATCTGGCCGGAGCCGATAAAGAGGTGCAGGTCAACGCCCAGTTCGTGACCATCTACGGCGTAGAGTGGGACTGGACCTCCGGCGGCTCTACCAAGGGCACCCGCACGGACGGTGCAGCCGGGTTCAGTGACCCCAATCCGGCGGTGAACAACGGTTCCGGCTCCTCTCCCTTCGACAACCTGTACCCGTGGAAGGACATGACCAAGGTGACCCGGACGGGCGGCGTGATGGTCAAGGAACCCAAGTATTGGTTCAAGTGGACCAAGACGGGAAAGAAGCTGAAACTCCAGATTGCGGACGGCCCTGTTGAGGGGTTCCATGTGGACCCGGTGAATATGGACCGGGGGGACGGCCTGGGAGAACTGGACTACTCCTTCATTGGCCGCTACCACTGTGCAAGCGGCACCTATAAGTCGGAGACCAACAAGGCCCAGCAGACGAATATTACCCGAAGCACAGCCCGCAGCAATATCCACAATCTCGGTGCGAATATCTGGCAGATGGACTTTGCTCAGATGTGGTATGTGGGGATGCTGTTCCTGGTGGAGTTTGCCGACTGGAACGGTCAGACCGCAATCGGCTGTGGCTGTTCTCAGAGTGGCTCCAAGCAGAACAATGGCCGGACGGACTCCATGCAGTACCACACGGGCACCACGGCGGCCAACCGGACGACCTACGGCTTTACCCAGTACCGAAACATTGAGGGCTGGTGGGATAACGTCTTTGACTGGATGGACGGCTGCTATTATACCAGCAGCGGCCTGAATGTCATTCTCAATCCCGCCAAGTTCAGCGACAACGCCAACGGCACGCTGATTGGTTCCATGCCTTCGAGCGGTTATCCGTCCGACTTGGCAATCCCGACACAAAGCGGGTTTGAATGGGCGCTCCGTCCGGCTGCGACAAGCGGTAGTCAAACTACTTATGTCCCGGATGTCTGGAGTTTCAACGGTAGTGGCCCGTGCCTGAGCCATGGCGGTTACTATTACCAGAACCTGGATTATGGGCCGTTCTGCGTCTACTGCTACGGCGCGTCGGGCCAGTACTCGAACTTCGGCTGTCGCCTCCAGGAACGCCCGCCGAAGGCGGCGTGACTACTCCTCTGTGGAGGAGGGGGTTTGGGGTGAGGGGCCCGCAGGCCCTTCCCCCAAGCTCTGCCTTATCAAAATTCAAAATGGAGTGTAAACACTCTGATAAACCGCTTTTCCTTTGGTAAGGGGAAAGCGCGGGGTCAACTTTGCAGCAGACGATGTCCCGGATAACTGGAATTTCAACGGTAGTAACCCGTGCCTGCACCATGGCGGTAACTATAACCAGAACCTGAATTATGGGCCGTTCTACGTCAACTACAACAGCACGTCGAACCAGAACTCGAACATCGGCTGTCGCATCCTTGCTAAGCCATAGGCTAACCCTCCATTTGGTAGTCAGGGTTCCTCACCCTTTCTATTACGCATCGTTGACCGCGCAGCACTTGCTGAAGATAAGCCGTCAGGACACAGCTTAGTACACTTCGGGCCAAGTCTCGCCTTGGAACCACCCGCGGCGATGGAACAGTTGTGAGGCTACAAGGAGGAAAAATATCCCTGATGAAACGAGTTAGAATTTACCAACAAATCATCTCCGATGAAAACCTGCGCCTGGCTATCCAGGAAGTCAATCGCGGTCACCGGAGAAACGGCGACCACAGCTTGAACAAGAAAGTCCTGGAAATCGAGGCGCATGTGGATGAATATGTGGTGAAACTCCGCAAGTTCATCGAGGACCTGGTGACCGGGGACGAGCACATGCACAAACCACTGCAACGGCGGAAGTGGGACCGGAATGCGGACAGCGGCAAGGGGAAATGGCGAGAGATCAACGAACCGCTGCTCTGGCCGGACCAGTATGTCCACCATGCGGTGGTGCAGCCCATGATTCCGCACATCAAGCGGAGCATGGACAAGTATTGTATCGCAAGCGTCCCTGGGCGGGGCAACTCCTACGGCGTGAAGGCGCTGAAAAACTGGATGAAGAACGATCCAGTGGGCACTCAATACTGCGTGGAGTGTGATATTCACCACTGCTTTGTAGAGGTGGACCCGCCCTATGTCATCAACGCACTGAAACGGCTGTTCAAAGACCGGGAAACCCTATGGCTCTGCGACGCCCTGATGGAGTACGGCGTGTTGATCGGCGCGTTCTTCTCCTCCTGGTTCCTTCATCTGCTGCTACAACCTCTGGACCTGATGGTTCATCAAAAGCAATATGGCGTGAGCCACTACCTGCGACAGATGGACAACTTCACCATTTTCGGCTCCAATAAGCGGAAGCTGAGAAAGCTGCTGGAGGACATCAAGGCTTGGCTGGGCGAGATCGGCATGAAGCTGAAGGATAACTGGCAGATCTTCCGGGTGGGCTTTACGCCGAGAGTAGCAAAGGCTCACGAAGGGTTATCGGAGAAGAAACAGCGGCACCGCAGGCCGAGGATTCCGTCGGCGCTGGGCTACCGTTTCGGGCATGGATATACAATCCTCCGAAAGCACAACCTGTTCCGACTCAAACAGGCGCTGCACATTTATTACCATCGAAGGGACCACAACCGGGTCATCTCATTCAAGAGGGCCTCCGGGCTTATCTCCCGATTGGGTCAACTTCGTAAATGCAATAGTCAACGGATATTAAAGCGGTATTACCAACCGAAAACAATGTTCGATCTGAAGAAAGTCGTCAGAAGAGAATGCCGGCGACTTCAGAAATTATATCCGCCTTATCAGGCGGCATGAAAGGAGTGGCACTATGAAAGTTCAGGGGATGGTCAATCCGGGCAGTTTTACGGTAGAGCAGATCCCGGGGACCAAGCGGAGCCTTGTGCGGCTCTTCCAGAATGTGACGCCCGTTGAGACGGAGGAGTTCACTGGATTCGAGTATGACGAATACCATGTGGAGGTCGAAACCTGGGACGGCATCGTCAAGAACGTGCAGGACAACTATGACGAGTTCCTGAAGAAAGGCATGGACAACGAGATCGACCGCAGCAATGAGGCGCTTTACCGCGCCCAGCAGAGCCTTGCCTCCTATGTGGAACTCGCCGATGCGATTCGGGAAGGAGTGAACGGAGTTGACTGATAAGGAATTTGTGCTGACGACCATGCGGAAATATGGTCTTCGCCGGGCTCAGGACTTGCAGGAGACCTCCGAGGGCATGACGGGAACTGAGCTGTACGAGAAAGAGGATTATATTCCGGACTTCTCCGCGGCAGTGGCCAAGAAGAACATGCTGGAACGCAAGGCCGGTATGACGGACGGATTTCTGTGCCGGTCTTCGGCAGGGCATGTCGTACGGCTGATTCAGAACTACGACAGCGACACCTACCCCCAGGAGCCGGAGGAGCTGCCTGCCCAGTGGGGGTTCTATTGGTCCAGCGACCCCAAGAAGGCCCGTCCCTTCGTCTCCATGGCGACCAGTCCGTACATGACTGGAAACTGCTGCACCTTCAACGGCCATGTGTGGCAGTCCGGGCAAGATAACAATGTGTGGGAGCCCGGTTCGGTGGGCGTTCAGTGGACCGACCTCGGCACCATCGAGGAAGTCATGGGCGCCTGAGTTATATTCGTTTGCTGAAGGAGGTTGAGTAATGGTCAAACCCAAATATGTTCTTGACTCTCAGCATTCATATCTCGGACTGCCCAAACCCGCCTCAGTAAAGGCGGGTGATTGATTACAATGATCAATTATATCGAGTATTTGGATGTGCCTGTCACTTTGGGCCTAATTATCATCGGAGCCTTTCTAATCATGCAAGTCATCGGCGAGATCTTGGAGTTTAAGGGGAAGGTCGTCCCCGAATTCGTTAAGATCAGGAAGTATTTCGCCCGAAAAAAACGAGAGCGGCAGACCATAGATGAAATGTTTACAACTCTTCGTGATGTGAAAACCGTGCTGGACAGTGTAGACTTCCATTATAATGCGGACAACATTGCCAAGCGCGATGCCTGGATGAAATGGGTCAATGAGCGAGCGGAGATTTACGACCAATCTATTCAGATTTTGAAAAAAGGATTGGATAAGAACAACGAAATCATCATGTCGCTCTATATCGAGAGTAAGCGCAGTGCGATCATCAATTTTGCCTCGTACTGCGCTTCCCCCGACAACCCCGTGACCAGGGAGCAGTTTACGCGGATCTTTCGCATCTATAAAGAGTATGAGGAGATCATCCAGGAAAGCGGGATGACAAATGGCGAAGTAGATATTGCTATTCGCATCATCAGAGAGGCCTATGAGAATAACCTGCGAAACGGATCGTTTATCGAGGATGTGCGCGGGTATGGCAATGGTGAGTAAATCTGGCCATTGTTTATTCGCCTAAAGTGGCAGAACGACGCGGAAAAAGGTGTAGGAGAGTCGGTTATTACTTGACTACTCCTACACCTTGACCGTTTTAGTCTTGATACTGCTGGATTTTCAGTTTTTTTTATAGAAACTTATTACGATATTATCCGCTTTTAAGTGCGTCTAATCGCTGTTATTTCAATGGTTTTCAGAGCGGTTAGAAGTGGATAAAAGTGTGGAAATGTAGATAACTCATACATTGTTTCTATATTACTTCTATACCTGAATTTCTACATTCAAGCCCAGGCGCCAAAATATAGGAATATGAGTGTAGGAATGTCGTTTGAGAGGGAATAGTATTTAGTCGGAAAGGAACCGCCCCTGGCTGCGAATAACAGTCAAGGGCGGCTTTGTGTTGTCTTCGGTTAATGATTTGATTGCGGTTTCTTGGATTGCGTAGTCACGGCAAATTGTCGCGGAATCAGCAATACGCCAAGTCTCAGCGGGGTGAGCATATCCGCACAAATGATTGCCAAGACTTCCCCTTTCCGACTAAATAGTGTTCCCTCGAAAGGGCGCGTTTGCTGCATCCCCTATTTTATTTTCTCAATCTCCTCCCGGAGCCAGGCGAACTCCCGGCGGGTGTAGACCTTCTCTGTGATGTCGGAAATCTTGTGGCCCACCATATATTTGATGGCGTACTCGTCTACCCCGTAGCGCTTGGCCATGGTGACAAAGTGGGTACGGCCGTCATGTGGGCGGTGATTGGGGTTCAGCTTTAGCTCGTCTCGGATGCGCTCAAAGGCTTTCTGATACCGGGCATAGGTCAGCTTCAGGTTCTTTTTGTTCCGGTTATTGGGGTCAGTCCAGTTGAGCAGATAGGGACTTCCAAGGGCCTCCGCCTCCTGATATTTTCGGAGCACCAGGTCTTGGATGCAGGAGTGGATCGGGACGACACGGTTTTCGCCGGCATCGGTTTTCATACCGCCCCGGAAGGTCCAATTCTCCAAGTCAACATCTTTTAGTTCCAGTAAACCAAGCTCCTGAGGGCGCCAACCAGAGTAGCATTGAATGAGCATAATGTCGATGCCCTGCTTGCTGCTGATATTTGCCCAAAGCAAGTCCATCTCTTCATCGGTGAAGGCGATGTGCTCCTTTTTCACCGACTGGATTTCTTTGACCGTCTCCTCGGTGAGATTGAAGGTACGGGAGTAGTTCCGGTCTACCAATTCGTACTCCAAAGCATAGTCCAGCATCATGTTGAACAGAGATTTGATTTGGTTCTTCACGGTGGCGCTGGGGTGTTGCTCTTTACCTCGGATGATGGCAACGCCCTCCTCCATGCAGCCTTTCACATGGCGGGCCCGGATATCCATGACCCGCATCTTGTAGACCGCCGAACAGTAGGCCCAGGCAGATGTGACGGATTTAGTGCTCTTCACCGTCTTCTCATATTCCGGGAGCCATTTGTCGTAGAGCTCCTGCATGGTGATGGACGGCTCCAGGTCGTAGGGGTTCTTATTATATTCTACCAGGGCGGCATAGGCATCGTTATAGGTGGCGAAGTAAGACTCCGGTTTGAGGGGTTTGCAGATAGGTTTTCCCTCTGGTGTCTTCCCTACCGTCACCATCGCCCGAAATGGGTTCCTTAAATTTCGATTTTTGATCTCGCTGATCTGACCAAAGCCGTTCGGCAACCGCCGGCGCTTGTTGGATTTGCGAGGTCTTTTTTGCTTTTCAGAGGGTTTCAGCGGGTAGCCACAATGGGGACAGGCATTTGCCTTATCGCTCACCGGTAGCTCGCACTCTGGGCATTGGGTCAGCATGGTTGGCTCCTTTCCTTTATTCAGAGTTGATTTACCGTTCCTAATCATATATGATAGTGTATGAATTGTCAAGTATATTCCTACACAATATTTTTTAATTTAGATTAGAGGGCGGCCTATGGTGATGCAGGACCAATCCACCTGCCCAAAGTGCGGCGGGGAACTGAAATACTATGACAGCGTGCCAAGGATTGTACGGACGAAGGGGCGGGAGACGACCAGAGTGCCCATGCGTCGGTTTCGGTGCGCCCACTGCGGGGCAGTTCATCGAGAGCTGCCAGAACTTCTATTCCCCTACAAGCAGTATGAGGCGGAGGTCATCATCGGTGTGCTGGAAGGGCTGATTACCTGTGAAACACTGGGATTTGAGGACTTCCCCTGTGAGATGACTATGCTGCGGTGGCTTTCGCAGAAAGCACAGCTCCTTTTATGGAGGTATCCATAAGCGAAAGGAGTTTTGTAACCATGAAATTGATACCTGTTGACGCAATACCGAAGGTGAGCGGTTATCACAAGCTGCAAGATCTGATTGAGGAGTTTGTAAACGGCGACGCTAAAATCGTAAAGGTGGATTTTGGTGAGGACGACTACAAATCCCCGACGGTCTGCCGGTCTTGTCTGGCTGCGGCCATCAAGCGGTCAAAGCGTTCGGTCAAGGTATGGAGGCGTGGAAACGAAGTGTTTCTGAGTAAGGATATTTGACCGGAAGAGCCGTGTAACAGCGGCTCTTTTTCCTTTTCCACCGAGGCTGTTTTCACAAAAAGCAGTTCCTTACTTAGAATAGCCGTTGAAAGGAGGAAAAAGCCGATGAATGAGCAAGAGTTCCACCCGGGCTCCGTTCCGGTAATAGTGGCGGCCCGCGTCTATGGAAAGGATGCCTCATGGGTCAGAGCCGGTATTATCTCTGGATGGCTCCCGATTGGCAAGGCAACCCGCAACGGCAAATTGGTGACCACTATTGAGGAGATGGATTCGCGGTACGGCCGTATCAACTTTTACATCTCCCCCAAACGGCTCTATGAAGAGACCGGATATCTATGGAAAGGAGAGCGACGGTGATGGGAACAGAGATCCGTCCGGAGCTTTCGGACAAGAACCCCTACTGGATCGGGAAGCACCGGTACTATGAGTTGAAGCACTTCTGTCTGCAATATCCAATTTGGAAGAAAGCCTATGCCGCCCTGGATGGTCTGAGCAAACGGCCGCAGGATCTGGAAGTCTTTGTGAAAAGCGGACAGGTCACCAGCGATCCTACTGCCCGCTGCGCGGAGTCCCGACTGTTCTTCGCTGACCGGATGGAGATGGTGGAACAAGCGGCTATTGACGCAAGCCCCGACCTCTACCCTTATATTCTACGGGCTGTGACCGAGGGACTGTCCTACAATTCGCTGAAAATGCAGTATGATATTCCCTGCTGCCGGGAGGTTTACTATGATTGTTACCGACGGTTCTTCTGGCTGCTCAGCAGAAAGAGAGGATGATATGAGAATTGTGGATGTGGCGGTTCGGCAGTGTTACCGGTTCAACTGCCCAAACTGCGGGAGCAAGCTGGAGGCCGACTGCGACGAGCTGGTAGACATCGGCGGAAAGGTGAGCCGGTTTTTCTGTCCGGTCTGCCGGGAAGAGCGGTACATTCCCTGGAGTGCGCTGAGGAAACGGACGGTATATGAGGACCGTTCCGCAGATTAAGCACCTTCCTTTATGGAGGTGATAGATGTGAACCCGAAAAACATCATCAAACTTGTAGGAACCTATGTCATTGTAGGCGCCGCGTCCACTGCGGGGGCGGCCCTCTGGACAAAAGTTCTGCAAGGAAAATGTAGCGAGGTTGCACAGAGAGTCAAAGCCAAAAAATCAAACAAAGTGATAGACTTTAAACAAGCAAAGAAGAGACTGAGCCACGGTTAAGGGAGAAGAGCCCCTAACACGGGCTCTTTCTCTTTTGATATTTTCCGCACGCGGGTAACCAGAAACCATGTTAAATTGGTATCTGGAAAAATCCCCGGGTGGAAAATTCCGAAAATCATTTTGGAGGTGCACCCATGGAATTCATAATTGGCATTGCTGTCGGCATTCTTTTAGGCGCTATTCTGTTTCATCGAAGACCGGTTGGCGACCTTCGAGTAGACCGTTCGGACCCCACTGAGAACCCCAGCCTTTTTCTGGAGCTTGAGCGGGATGTATGGTTTGTTTCCCGAAAAAAGAAAATCACTCTCCGGGTCCGGAACCAAGACTTCCTCCCGCACGAATAGCACGCCCTATTATGGAGCCTACCAATTTTTGAAAGGAGAAAATGAATATGGATGAAATTAAACGGATGTTGAACGAGGAAATCAAGACCCGGATCAACGACCTGTCTGGTATGCCTACCGGCAGTAGTGAGAGAAAAGAGACGGTCGACGAGATTGCCAAACTGTGCGGCTTGGTGAACGGGGACGATAAGCGGGAGCAGCGTATCGACCGGTTCATCAAGTATGCCTTGGAGGTTATCGGGATTGGCCTTCCCCTGATCTGCTACGGACGCTGGTATCGGCAGGGACTGCGGTTCGAGAAGGAAGGGATCATCAGTTCCAAGACATTCGGGAACTTCTTACATTTCATCAAACCGACCAGAAGGTAAGAAGGCTCAGACGGAGAGGGTCGTGAAAAACACGGCCTCTTCGTTTTTCGTCGATTTTGCAGGGTGCTTTATGGAGAGAAAGCAAAGAGCTCTTTCTGACTCTCGACTAAAAACCGGGAATGCTGTATGATAGGATATGGCCATGACCGGATTAGCTGGAGGTAATGAAAGTGCGAAACAAAAAGGGTAAGAAGATTATCAAACCGGCAGGCAGCGAGCTGATGGACTACCTGAACCGGGGGTACGCAATCTGCAATAGATGCGGAGCGGTCATGGACCGAAGAGAAGATCCGGAAGGCAGATGTGATATTTACACCTGCCCGTCCTGTGGATGGGAGATTGATGAAATGGACTATGAGTATGAGAGCGGAGACGATATGGAGCTTGCGCTCGATGAAAGAGGTGACGAGTATCTGATTCTCCGGAACGATATGCCGCCCGCCGGTTGCAGAGCCTGCGGAGGCCCGTACCCTTACTGCAAAGCATCGTGCAAGATGTTTGACGACTAAGCATTATCAACGCGGAGGAGGAGTCCCGTAACAGGGGCTCTTCCTTTTTTATTTTTGGAGATATCTATGCGATACCATTATGAAAAGCCGGCGATCTACCTATCCATGTACGGACAGCGATATCTCTGCGACCACCCGGTCTACGACAGCTGCACCCTGTTTCTCATGGAGGATAAGGGATTGGCCGTTATTCAGCAGCGGTTTGACCCGAAAACGAAAAGCACCTTTTGGACCGAGGTGGACGCCTGGCTTACCGACGCCTTATATTTACACCCCAAATTTAAGGAATTCTTTGACGAGAGAGCCGGGGCTTGTACGGACGGCCTCTACCCCACGGTAACCATCCGGCAGATTATGTGGGCGATGAAGATGAAACCCATTCCAAAACAGCGGTGGGAGACTGTATTTGACCGGCGGAACATTTGATGCGCCAAACCAGCAGCCCCTATTATGGACACCAATGCCTATTGAAAGGGGTTAAGGAGTATGGACGAAATGAAAATCGAGTCGAAGTTCATAACTGGAATTGTATCGAAGATTGCAAAGAAGGTTGTGCGGGATAAATTGGGCTACAATATTGATATTCAGCTCAATGGCCTGCGCACGACCGTCATTGACGACAAGACGCATGTGCATCTGGATGTGGACCTTGAACTAACCAAAGAGGAACTTAACAAATTGCTGAAAAGCATTGGAGTGTAAGGGATGGAGCCGTTTACAGCGGCTCTTTCTCTTTTTGCGCAGATTTCGCAATTCCTATTATGGAGAGGATGTTAGCTCAGTTGGTAGAGCGCCGCCACACCCGGCGGAGGTCATCGGTTCGAGTCCGATACAGCCCTCTTCACTTTTTGAGCCATGCGACGGCTCTTATATTTTTGAAAGGAGAAAGCCCACATGAAACCCAAATTGCATCAAAAAGCCGGGCGCGTTTTGAGAAAGGCGTCCCCGACTATTCTGACCTGTATCGGAGCCGTCGGCGTGGTGGCCACCGCAGTTCTGGCAGTCAAAGCCACGCCTAAGGCACTCCGCCTGATTGAGATTGCGGAGGACCACCGGCATGATGACGACCCGAATTGGACATGGTCGCCGCTGACCAAGACCGAAATCATTAAAACCACCTGGAAGTGCTATGTGCCGGCGGTAGTGACCGGAGCTGCAACTATCATCTGTATTTTCGGAGCAAATACGCTCAACCGTCGTCAACAGGCATCTCTGGCAAGCGCCTATGCTCTGCTCAACCGCTCCTACAACGATTACAAACGGAAATTGAAGGAGCTGTATGGGAAAGAGGCCCATGATAACATCATGAAGGCCTTGGCGGTTGAGAAAGCAGATAAGGTTGATATTTCAGCATGGAACTTCTGTTCGCTTTCCTCTCTTGAGTTTGAGGGAGCGGAAGAAGAGGAGCGTTTGTTTTACGACCCCTTCTCCAAACGGTATTTCCAGTCCACCATCGGCAGAGTGTTGCAGGCAGAGTATCACCTCAACCGCAATTTCGCCCTGATGGGCGGGTGCATCGGAGTCAACGACTTCTATGAAATGTTAGGACTGGAGCCAGTCAAAGAACTGGACTGCTTTGGCTGGTGGGTCAGCGACGACCTGTATTGGGTGGACTTTAACCATGTCAAAACAGTGGTCGATGACGGACTGAATGGGGAGATTCCCTGCTATATCGTGGAGATGGTCTTTGAACCTACCAATCAACCGCCGGATTAAGCGCAGAAATGGCAGAGCGTATTATGGAAAGGAGGTCACGCTTTATGGACAAAAAGACGGTATTTAAGCTGCTGTCCTTTGCCGGGATGGCCCTGGGATTTGTAGGAACCCTACTGTCCGGATGGGCCGACGACAAGGAGCAGGATGAAATCATCGAGGAAAAAGTCAATGAGGCGCTTGCCGCCCGTGAAGAGAAAGAAGATGAAGAGCCTTAACAGGGGCTCTTCTCTTTCGGAGGCGCCATGGATGAATGAAACAGTTGTGCAAGCTATCCTCGGATATTTGGAGTCCTCGGAGCCACCGGGTATCGATTGGCCCAGGCACTGGTTTGAGGAGGTATGCTTTTCCCGATGGGCTGCGGAGGAATTGGTCAACCTGATTTTGGACCATCCATTGGTCCCGGCGGAGGACACCATTGACGAGTTCGCCATAAAGATGACCGCCTATGCAGCGACTTCGGATGGCAAAGAGGCAGGCCGTATCTTTTCTATTGCGGCCACCTTTGCCTGGGAGTGTTTGGAGAACATCCCGCACTGATATTTTGTGAAAAGGAGAAGACCTATGGATAAACAAACCATTACCAAAGGCGTCAAGGGAATTCAGCGGGCTCTGCGCAAGCACAGCCCGGAGATCCTTACCGGAATTGGAATTGCCGGCATGATTGCCGCCACCATTACTGCGGTTCGGGCAACCCCCAAGGCCCTGCGAATGATTGACGAGAGGGAAATCAAGGACGGAAAACGCCTGAATACCAAGGAGATCGTCCAGACTACCTGGAAGTGCTATGTGCCGGCGGCAGTGACCGGGGCATTATCCGTAGCGTGCCTCATTGGAGCAAGCTCGGTCAACGCCAAACGCAATGCGGCGCTGGCGACCGCCTACACCATCTCGGAGACAGCCCTCAAGGAATACCGGGAGAAGGCGGTAGAGGTCGTCGGGCCTAAGAAGGAGCAGGCCATCCGTGATGCGGTGGCTAAGGAGCAGCTGGTCAAGAATCCGATTGGGAAAAACGAGGTCATTTGCACCGGGAAGGGCGAGGTGCTTTGTTACGACCCGTTGTCCGGCAGATATTTCAAGTCGAGCGCCGACCAGCTCAAAAAGGCGGAAAACAATCTGAACCGGCAGATGCGGGACGAGCTGCACATCACCCTCAATGAGTTCTACTACGAAATCGGCCTCAGCGACATCGATGTGGGCAGCAACCTCGGCTGGGATATTGACAAAGGGTATATCGATCTGGACTTCAGTTCCCAGTTGGACGAAAACGGGACCCCCTGCCTGGTAGTGGGGCACCACAGACCACCCGTTTATATCTTCTGATGCGCAGAATTTGCAATTCCTGTTATGGAGAACCAACCCCATGAAAATACTTTTGAAAAGGAGAATTTTATTATGGAAGACATGACTGCGAGAGTCAACGACATCGAGGAAGTCGAGACCACTACGGAGGTCGAGGAGAGCATGGAGGACTCCGGTTCCGGCGCTCTGGTCGCGGGAATCATCGGAGGGTTCCTCGCTTACGCTATGATTGGCGGAGTGAAGAAACTCTGGGGATTCGCGGCGCCCAAGCTGGCGGAGCGGAGACGGGCTAAGCTCGGCAAGACCGTGGAGGCCGAAATCATCGAGGAGACTCAGGCGGAGTCCGAAGAGGATGATTCTGAGAAGTAAACCAAAGGGGTTTGCCAAGGGAGAGTACCTGTAACAAGGTGCTTTCCCTTTTTCATTTTTTACCAAAAAGTTTAGGAGGTAGCAAAATGCCTGAGTATCCCGATAATTCCCACAGTGCCCGTGAGAACAGTACCTCTCCTCCGGAGAAAAAGCTGGAGAAGGTGGTCACTGGCGGAGCCAAGACCAGAAAAAAGAGCGAGGTCAAGAAGTTTGCTGAGTTTTTCGTCCCCAAGGACACAGAGAGTGTGAAAAGCTTTATCCTGTCCGATGTGGTCATTCCCGGCATCCGTAACGCCATCGCCGATGTGGTCAGCATCCTCCTGTTCGGGGAATCCGGACGGGTCGGCAGCAGAAAAGGCGGCGGAGGCTCCCGGGTGTCCTATCAGAAATATTATGATGACCGACGGGATGACCGGAGAGATTACGCACGGCCCAGGACCATCCCCGGCTACGACTATGATGACATCATCTTTGACGAGCGGGGCGACGCAGATCTGGTATTGGACCAGATGGAGTCGGCCATCGCCAACTATGACTTTGTGACAGTGGCGGACCTGTATGACCTGGCCGGCGTTACCTGCCGCAGTTATACAGCCAACAAGTACGGATGGACGGATATCCGCAATGCCAAAGTGGTTCGGGTGCGGGATGGCTACATCTTGCAGCTCCCGAGGGCCATTCAAATCACCTAAGGAGGACGCGCTATGTACGGATATTTTGTCTCGTATGGCTACATGGGCCTCGTGAATGGCGTATGGATGCTCTTTGCCACCGAGGCCGAATATCAGGAGTACATGTCTGAAGACTGAAAAATACCCCCCCCCTTCATTAAATTAAAAGGAGATTTTCAAGTTATGAAAACGAATGAGATCATGAAGTCCGTGAGCGGAACCGTCCATAAGGTCGGATTCAAGCTCCAGAAGAAAAGCCCGGAAATCCTGGTGGCCGTCGGCATCATCGGTGTGGTGACCAGCGCGGTCATGGCCTGCAAAGCGACCACCAAGGCCGGCAAGCTGATGGAAGAGACCAAGGAGGCTCTGGACAACATCCATGAGGCTGAGGAGTCCGGCGTTACCAAGGCGGGCGAGACCTATTCCAAGGACGACTGCAAGAAGGATCTGACCATCGCCTATGTGCAGGCCGGTGTGAAGTTTGTCAAGCTGTACGGTCCCTCGGTGGTGCTGGGCGCCATGTCCATCACCAGCATTCTGGCGAGCCACAATATTCTGAAGAAGCGCAATGTCGCCCTGGCTGCGGCTTATGCGGCGGTGGACAAGTCCTTCAAGGATTATCGCGGCCGCGTGCTGGAGCGGTTCGGTGAGCAGGTGGAGAAGGAGCTGCGCTACGGTATCAAGGCCCAGGAGATTGAAAAGACGGTGACGGACGAGAAGGGCAAGGAGAAGACCGTCAAAGAAACCGTCAATGTGGCGGACGGCATCGACCCCAGCAAGTACAGCCCCTATGCGAAGATTTTCGACGAGACTCACCCCGACTGGATCAAGGACGCGGAGCAAAATATGTTCTACCTGAAGGCCCGGCAGAGTCAGGCCAACGATATGCTCAAGGCCCGCGGGCATCTGTTCCTGAATGAAGTCTATGACCTGCTGGGCTTTGAGCGTACCAAGGCCGGCGCCGTTGTGGGCTGGGTGTATGACACGGAGCATCCCATCGGGGACAACTTTGTGGACTTCGGCCTCTTTGATATTTACAAGGCAAAGGCCCGCGACTTTGTGAACGGCTACGAGCCCGCCATCATCCTGGACTTCAATGTGGTCGGCGACATTCTCGACTATGTGGCCACCCACCAGTACATCTGAGGACTGAGCCATGCGGAAGATATTTATGGTACTTATGATGGCCGTGGCCGTTGTGACCATGGCTTCGTTCGCTCCGGTGGCTCCGGCAGTGGAACTCACGGAACCTGCTGATATTCCCGTACCAGTTGTGGAGGCGGTTCCTCTGGTAAGCAAGGAAGTGGTCTCGACCCCTCCCCCGGTGGTAGAAACATCGCCGCCGGAGGAGGTTTTTCCTTTGACTCAGGAAGAGATTGAACTCATTGCGCTGGTGACGATGGCGGAGGCCGAGGGAGAGTGTGAGTATGGACAGAGGCTGGTCATCGACACCATTTTGAACCGGGTGGATGATCCGCACTTTCCGGACACTGTCCATGAAGTGGTTTATCAGAAAAATCAATTCAGTTCGATGTGGAACGGACGGGTTGACCGCTGCTATGTTAAAGAGGAGCTTGTGGATCTGGTCAAAGGGGAATTGAGAAATCGAACCAATTATGATGTGGCCTTCTTCCGGACAGAGCGATACAGCGACTATGGCGTGCCTATGTTCCAGGTCGAGCACCATTACTTTTCAAGCTATGATTAAAAGGAGGATGCGTTATGAAGATGTTTCGTCGAGCTCTGCTCTCTTATGTCCTGTCCACGATTTCCGGCCTGTGTCTGGTGAGCGGCATTACGGTGCTCACTTCCGGGAGGTAATCAGGATGGAGAGCATTGCAAATCTGATTTCCATGCTGGACTATGTGGTGGATTCCAAGCGGAAACGCCATATCACCGGCGGCCTGCTGCTGAGTGCGGCGCTCCTGTTTGGGAGCATGGCCATTACCATCATGAGCATTAAGGACGAGGAGGATGACAATGAGTAAAGCAAGTACGATGGCCGGGTTTGTCGCCGGCCTCGTGATTGGCGGCGCTGCGGCCTGGTACTATGCCCGGGAGATGTATAGCCGGATTGCGGAGGAGGAGATCAACTCCGTGAAAGAGGCTTATGCCCGGCAGAAAGAGCAGGCCGAAGAGCGCCCCCGGACCCAGGCAGCCGTGTCCCCGAATAAGCCTGATGAAAAGATGGATATTCGGCAGTATGCCCAGAAGGTCCTCAAAGAAGGCTATACGGACTATTCCCATACCGTGGCTGATAAAAAGCCGGCCAAGCCGACTGGCGCGGAGACCTATGTGATTTCTCCGGACGAGTTTGGAGAAATCGAGGAGTACACCAAGGTTAGCCTATTCTACTTTGAGGACGGCACGCTGGCGGACGAGTATGGCGAGGTCGTGGACGATGTGGAGGAGATCGTCGGCGACGGCCTGGAGCATTTCGGAGAGTATGAGGAGGATTCCGTGTTCATGCGGAATGACGCCAAACGGTGTGACTATGAGATCCTCAGGGACCTCCGGACTTTTGCTGAGTTCAAGAGAACTCTTCCTCCCGAACATGATAACGAGGAGGCCTAACTTTGACTCCAAACGAGCTAATCGATCGGTATTTCGATTGGATGTATCAGCTCGTGGTCGACGACCGATATTCTAAACAATCCTATCGTAAGCTGTTCTTCAAACTGCACGGTACGGAATTTACATATACGATTCCGATGGACGGCAACCGGGCCGAAGACGGCATCGACCTTAGATATCGGTTCGGCCGCGAGAACCATTACAGCGATTCAATGATCGCGTCCTATCTGGACAATACTCCGTGCAGTATTTTAGAGATGATGATTGCCCTTTCCCTTCGCTGTGAAGAGCATATCATGGACAACCCCGACGCCGGCAACCGAACCGGACAGTGGTTTTGGAACATGCTGGTGAGTCTGGGGCTCGGCTCCATGGATGACACCGAGTTCGACCGGGATTATGTGGATATGGTCCTGAAACGATTCTTGGCGCGTGACTATCAGCGGAATGGAAGGGGCGGTCTTTTCACCGTCTATGATCCCAGACAGGATATGCGATCGATGGAGATTTGGTATCAGTTAAACTGCTACCTCAGAGAAATCATCAGAGAAGGGAGCATCACATGAACACAATCACCCATGATATTTTCGTTCATTTGATTCCGTCCAAGGAATTGACCAATCTGTTCAGGAAGCAGGTCAAGGGCCAGCGAGGGCTGAAGATGCTGACACTGGTGAGCATCGGATGCGTCATCTGGTCTGAGGTCGAGCGTCGGAAACAGGAGGAGCAGATCTATCAGCTCTCTGTTAGAGTAAAGAAATTGGAGCGCGGCGAAGGGGAGTAACAGCCAATGTTAGACTTCTTGGTGATTGCGACGCGCAGCGGCAAGCGTGGTATCATCGAGATCTATCCCAAGTTTATCATCAAGAAAAGCAGCGACCTTATGATAAGAGGTGGCGATTTCTATGCTATATGGGTGGAAGAACGGGGATTATGGTCGACTGATGAACAGGATGCGGTTGATCTAATCGACCGTGAACTGGACCACTACGCGGAAGAAAACCGCCAGCGATTTGACAACAACATTCGTGTCATGCATATGTGGGACGCTGAGACTGGCATGATTGACACTTGGCACAAATATTGCCAGAAACAGATGAAAGACCAGTTCCACATGCTTGACGAGAAACTGATATTTTCCAATATCAAAACCGGGAAAAAAGATTATGCCAGCAAGTCGCTGAACTACCCCCTGGAGGCTGGAAAACTGGACGCCTATGACAAATTGATGGGGACGCTGTATGCTCCGGCCGAGCGGCACAAAATCGAGTGGGCCATCGGCTCGGTAGTATGCGGCGACTCCAAACGGCTCCAAAAATTCCTGGTTCTCTATGGCGCCGCGGGTACGGGAAAATCCACCGTGCTCAACATCATTCAAAAACTTTTTGACGGATATTACTCTGTCTTTGATGCGAAAGCTCTGGGGTCATCCAGTAATGCCTTTGCTCTGGAGGCATTTAAGAGCAATCCTCTGGTGGCGATCCAGCATGATGGAGACCTCTCCCGTATCGAGGATAACACCAGACTCAATAGTCTGGTATCTCATGAGTTGATGACCGTCAACGAAAAGTTCAAATCGACCTATGCCAATCGGTTCAAAGCATTTCTCTTTATGGGCACCAATAAGCCGGTCCGGATTACAGACGCCAAGTCCGGCTTGATTCGACGGTTGATTGATGTCTCCCCCAGCGGAGATAAGCTGGACCCCCAAGAATACAAGACCATCATGAAACAGATTGACTTTGAACTGGGAGCCATTGCTTATCACTGTCAGGAAGTTTATCTGGCAGACCGGGATTTCTACGATGACTATATTCCGGTTGCTATGCTGGGGGCCTCCAACGATTTCTATAACTTTGTGGTGGACTCCTATATGGTGTTCAAACGCGAGGACGGAACATCGCTGAAGGCAGCCTGGGAGATGTATAAAACCTACAATGAGGAGGCGAAGGTCGCCTATCCCCTCAGCCAGAGGGCATTTAAGGAGGAATTGAAAAACTATTTCCGGGAGTACAATGAGCGGTTCTGTTTCGATGATGGGTCCCGTGTCCGGAGCTATTACAGCGGCTTTCGGACGGAGAAATTTGAGGAGCAGATTACGGAGGTAAAACCGGAACCAGAGAAACGCCTGATTCAATTTGATGCCACTGAGTCTATCTTTGACAAGGAGTGTGCGTCCTGTCCTGCTCAATACGCCACCTCGAAAGAAACACCGGCGCAGAAATGGGAAAAAGTACGGCGCACATTGTCTCAGCTGGATACCACTCGGCTCCACTATGTCAAAGTGCCGGAAAACCACATTGTCATTGACTTTGATATTCCAGACGACAAAGGCAATAAATCCTTTGAACGAAATCTGGAAGAGGCGAGCAAGTGGCCTCCGACCTACGCGGAGTTAAGCAAGAGTGGGTGCGGCATCCACCTGCATTACATTTATACGGGCGACCCGACGAGACTCAGCCGAATCTATGATGACCATATCGAGGTAAAGGTCTTCACCGGCAAAAGCTCGCTGCGGCGCAAATTGACGAAGTGCAATAACCTGCCTATCGCTACGATAAGCTCTGGTTTACCGTTGAAAGGAGAAAACAGCGTGGTAAATTCCAAAGTTGTCCAAAGCGAGAAAGGGCTTAGGGTACAGATTAAGCGAAATCTCAATAAAGAGATCCATCCGGCTACTAAGCCCAGCATCGACTTCATTTACAAAATTTTGACGGATGCGTATGAGAGCGGCCTGACCTATGATGTGACCGATATGCGTAATGCCGTCCTGGCCTTTGCGGCCAACAGCACCAACCAAGCGGAATACTGCATCAAGTTAGTCAACAAGATGCCATTCAAATCCGCTGACACCGCTGCTGCGGTAAAAAATGATGATGCCAAATTGGTTTTCTATGATGTGGAGGTCTTTCCCAACCTGTTCCTGGTGAACTGGAAAATCGAGGGCAGCACTCAGCCTGTGGTCAGAATGATCAATCCGACCTCTCAGGAAATTGAGGAGCTGATGAAATTCCGTCTGGTCGGGTTCAACTGCCGGCGGTACGACAATCACATCCTCTATGCCCGTCTGATGGGGTACACCAATGAGCAGCTCTACAATCTGTCTCAGAAGATCATCGGCAGTGAGAAGAAATCCAAGAGCAATAACTGTTTCTTTGGAGAGGCCTATAATGTCTCCTATACGGATGTATATGACTTCTGCTCCAAAAAGCAGAGTCTGAAGAAATGGGAGATTGAGCTGGGTATCCATCACAAAGAACTCGGCCTTCCATGGGATCAGCCGGTTCCGGAGAACATGTGGGTCAAGGTTGCAGAATACTGTGACAACGATGTAATTGCCACGGAGGCAGTGTTCAATGCCCGAAAAGCCGACTTTGTAGCCAGAGAAATTCTGGCTGATGTGGCCGGCATGACGGTCAATGATACCACCAACTCTCTGACCGCCAAAATCATCTTCGGTGGGAATAAGCGACCTCAGGACCAGTTCAACTACCGAGATATGGGCGACACTTCTCAAATCTATGACCCCGAGCGGGATCTTCCATTCATTATGGGGCCGAAGGAATTTGACGAGTTTACTGTCTTCGACAAGAAAAAACGCCCCATCTTCCCCGGCTATAAGTTCGAGAATGGCAAATCTACTTACCGAGGTGAAGAGGTTGGCGAAGGAGGTTATGTCTATGCGGAGCCTGGTATGTATGGAAATATCGCTCTGCTGGATATTGCCTCGATGCATCCGTCCAGTATCATTGCGGAGGAGTTGTTTGGTCCTGAGTACACCAAGCGGTTCCAGGAAATCAAGGATGCCCGCGTCGCAATCAAGCATAAGGACTTCGAGAAAGCCAGGAAAATGCTGGGCGGCGCTTTGGCTAAGTATCTGACGGACGAGGATTCGGCAGATGCGCTGGCTCAGGCGCTGAAAATTGCCATCAACTCGGTCTATGGCCTCACTTCGGCCGGATTTGAGAACCCATTCCGTGATAACCGGAACAAAGATAATATCGTTGCCAAGCGTGGAGCCCTGTTTATGATCAACCTCAAGCATGAGGTGCAGAAACGGGGCTTTGTTGTTGCCCATATCAAGACAGACTCTATTAAGATTCCGGACGCAACGCCGGAAATCATCCAGTTTGTCATGGATTACGGCAAAATGTACGGCTACATCTTTGAGCATGAGGCCACCTATGACCGCATGTGTCTGGTCAACAATGCTGTTTATATTGCCAAGTATAAAGATGGCAAGCACGCCGGCGAATGGACTGCGACTGGTACTCAGTTCCAAATTCCTTATGTCTTCAAGAAATTGTTCTCCAAAGAGGAGATCGTCTTCGAGGACATGTGCGAAACCAAATCGGTCACCGGAGCCTTGTATCTGGATATGAATGAGAGTCTACCAGATGCGACTGCTGCGGAAAAAGAACTGGAAACCCTCTACAAGAAGTGGCCGGATGAAAATGGCCAGTATCCGCTTGACTATGATGAAACAGTAGTGAAACTCAAAGAGGAAATCTCCAAAGGTCACAACTATATTTTCGTCGGAAAGGTCGGCCAGTTCTGCCCCATTAAACCCGGATGTGGCGGAGGACTGCTGTGCCGGGAGTCTGAGGATAAAAAGACCGGCGAGAAAAAGTATGACGCTGCGACTGGAACCAAGGGGTATCGGTGGTTGGAATCCGAGATGGTCAAGGAACTCGGTAAAGAAGACGACATTGACCGGGGGTACTATGATGCGCTGGTTGATGCTGCGGCTACTGATATTTCCGCCTTTGGTGACCTTGAATGGTTTGTGTCCGACGACCCTTATATTAAGGAAGACGATACGCCTCCTTGGTTTGGCCCAGGTGAACCGCATGGTGATGATGCCACAGCCTTTGACGTGAGGTGACCAAAATGAGCATTGTTCTGATGATATTGGGGTTCAATGTTTTTGCCGCTTTCGTTTCCGGCATTACTGGCCACTCATTTTGGTGTGGGGTCAATATCGTGCTGGCAGTTTTGATGGCTTTCTTGGCAATAGCCTATGATGGCCGTTTGATTAACCGGATTCAAAAGCTCGAACGAGAAATTGATGATTTGAAAAGGAGAATGACTTATGGCTCGTAAAAATTTGAATGACCTTTCGATTGAAGGCGCACGCATTATCTTCCGGAACTTTTCCGGACGGGAGAGCCGATATAATCGTGCCGGCGACCGGAACTTCTGCGTATTCATCGACGACCCGGACACCGCACAGAAACTGGCAAAAGATGGCTGGAACATCCGTGTTATGGCTCCCCGTGAGGAAGGTGATGAACCTCGCCACTACCTCCAGGTCAGCGTGAAGTTCAATAATTATCCTCCGAAGATTATTCTGGTTACTCGCCGTAGCCAGACTCCGCTGGATGAAGAGTCAGTGAACACACTGGATTTCGCGGACATTCGTAATGCTGATATGATCATCAGGCCTTACCCCTGGGTCACGCAAGAGGGGACACCGAATGAGAAGCGCGGCGTCAAAGCCTACCTCAAAACGATGTATGTCGTTATCGAGGAAGATGAATTTGCGGAGAAATATGCCGCGATGGAATATCCGGAAGAGTAAAAAGCTCTTGGGGGCGCTGGTTATGGAGGTGACTGGCGTCCCCATTTCTTTATTTGGAAAGGAGAAACCGATGAAGCCTTTCTGGAAAAAGCCCGGGAAGAAAAAATTGAAAAAGCATTCTGCTCCCGTGCAAAGCAAACAAGCATCATTAACACAAAGGCCTAAACCGGAGCCATGGAAACCGCCTATGTCTGCTCCTCAAAAAAAGCCCATTATTCCCAAAGAGCCAAAGACAGTTCCGCCGACTCATACTACCAATCCACACCCAAGGGATAGCGAGTTCTATAAAGAATTTTGTTCTACTTTTCGGCAGCTTATATCGGAGAAATTCCGCCCTTGGGATATTTGGAAGGACTTCGTCATCATGTCGGCCTGTGCCATTTCCAACACAGTAGATAAGAACCATTATGATGAACGAGAAAAGCGGTATCTTGAACTCATAAATAAATATGAAAAATCGAAACAACACCTATTTCCAGAACTCTTTGCTGATATGGTAATGGCCTTGGACGGAAATCCAGAGCAAGATTTTCTTGGAGAAATGTTCATGGATCTGCGTCTCGACTACGACGAGTTAAAGCAGGTATTTACGCCATACCATGTATGCCAGCTGATGGCCGAAATAGGGATTGGTGATATTGTTTCCCAAGTCGAAGAGGAAGGATATGTCACTATCTCTGATCCTTGCTGCGGCGCTGGCGCAAATCTAATTGCCGCCATCAATACGGCGCGTCACAAATTAGAGAAAGTTGGCTTGAATTATCAGAACCATATACTAATTGTCGGTCAGGACATAGAGGAAGTAGTCGCTTTGATGTGCTATCTCCAGATTTCTATGCTTGGAGTAGCCGGATACATTAAAGTGGGTAATACCCTTACAAATCCAATAAGCTCTGCTGACACTATGGAAAATTATTGGTTCACTCCGATGTATTTTTCTGATGTGTGGCATACCAGAAGGATCATTCACAAGTTTACAGAGCTATTTGAGAAAGGAGACACCAATGAAAAACAACCTTAACTGCAACGGATGCAGATATACTGTGGAGAAGAACCACATCGCCTGCGATTGTTGTGTAGATCGTAGCAACTATTCTCCGCGGCAGAGAATCCGCTATGGGGAAGATTTGGATGCTGATATTTACACTGCGATTCAGAAGGTCATGATGAATCTCTCCGTTACCGGAACTTTCATGCCGGCAATCGAAAATGTTATGTTCAAAGACCCGGCTACCATTGTGTTCTGGGCTGACGGAACAAAAACCGTTGTCAAAGCCCTCTATGAAAAGTTTGATCCGGAGAAAGGGCTGGCAATGGCTATTGCAAAGAAGGCCTTTGGCAATAGAGGTAACTACTTCAACCATATCAAGGTGTGGACGGAAGGGTGTTCGGAGAATAAGGATAAGTGATGTCTCATGGCTATTCAGCTCTATGACCATCAGCGAAAAGCCTTGGATAATATGAAAACAGGCTGTATCCTCTGTGGCGGGGTCGGTTCCGGGAAGTCCAGGACCGGCCTCGCTTATTATTATCTCCAAGAGGGAGGTAACCTGGATACGGATGATTATGTTCCGATGAAAAACCCTCGGGATCTCTACATCATTACCACGGCCCGAAAGCGTGATACCTGTGAATGGCAAGGTGAATTGGCTCCATTTCTGCTCTCCCCTAATCCGGAAGCAAATTACTACAAAAACAAAGTTGTAATAGACTCCTGGAACAACATCGCTAAGTATAAGGAAGTCACTGGAGCTTTCTTTATCTTTGACGAGCAGCGGGTTGTCGGTTATGGGGCTTGGACAAAGGCGTTCCTTAAAATCGCCAAGGCCAATGACTGGATCTTACTTTCGGCAACTCCCGGAGATACCTGGCAGGATTATATCCCTGTTTTCATTGCCAATGGCTTCTATCGCAATAAGACCGACTTCGTTGACCAGCATATCATCTATGACTGGCGAGCAAAATACCCTAAAATCGACCGCTACCTAAATACCGGTCGACTGATTCGGTTGAGAAATCGCATCTTGGTCAACATGGACTTCAAACGCCATACCATCTCCCATCACGAAGACATCTATGTCCAGTATGATATTCAAAAGTACAAGCAGGCTACCCGCACCAGATGGGACCCATTCAAGGACGAGCCTATTACAACGGCTGGTGGGTTATGCTATGTTTGGAGAAAAATTGTGAATAGCGATGACTCCAGACAAATCACACTTTTGGAAATCTTTGAGGACCATCCCAAGATGATTGTCTTCTACAACTTCGACTATGAGCTTGATATTTTGAAAAATCTCTACTACGGCGAAAATGTCGAAGTGGCAGAATGGAACGGCCACAAACACCAGCCAATCCCTACTTGCGAAAGCTGGGTGTATTTAGTCCAATATAATGCCGGCGCTGAAGGGTGGAACTGCATCAGCACTGATACCATCGTCTTCTATTCCCAGAACTATTCCTACAAAATCATGCAGCAGTCGGCTGGACGGATTGATCGAATGAACACTCCGTTTACCGACTTATATTTTTACCATCTGAAAAGTAGAGCCGGCATCGACCTTGGAATTAGTAAGTCTCTCTCGGAGAAGAAAGACTTCAATGAAGGGCGATACGCGCATGGCATCGTTTTCAAGAATCAACCCATATCATTTGCAGAACTCCCTTATGTGAAACAAGTGGGGCAGCGGGTTGCTGAGACCGGCGGAGATCCATCTTGGGTCACAAAAATCGTGGACAAAGATGATCCTTACGCAGTGTTCCTGGAGAAAGGTAAGTCAAATAATCCTCGTTATGGAACAATGTATCCAAGCGTTTGCCCCATGTTCCAAGGGTATTGGCTTCTCGGAGGGACTGGAAGTGTCCAATGTTCCAGATGCAAGAACTTGATTCCCGGCATCCAATGGGATTTTGTCTGTAAGGACCATCCAGAAAAATGTATTTACAAGCAAAATTGAAAGGAGAAGCATCATGGATCTGAAGCAATTTTTAATCGACCACAATATCAATGTTGAGGAGATCGGTCCTATCGGAGAGGTAAGCGATGGATTCCACACCTTCAACTCGCTCTATCAGCAACGGCTGATTCTCTTTGCCACTCTGGTAAATACTTTCCCGACTGTGGCGTGGAAGTCCCGTAAGCACTTTGACGGTGAGATTCCTTTCGGTGGCGGCTGGTTCATCGTTGGTGTCGAGACTCCCAAAGGCCAGTACACCTATCACTATGAGGAGAAAGACTGGGATCTATTCCATTGCAAAGAGCTGCCTACTGCTCCTCAGTGGGATGGGCATACTGACGCGGATGTGGAACGGCTGCTGTCTTTACCTATTGAAGGAGTGGTAAATTCTTGGGCTGAAAAGGAAGTTGACCTTGCCTGCAAGAAGGAGCGGGAGGCCGCTGAGGGTACGGATGACTGGAAATACGGCGTACTCTGCTATGAAAGCGCGCTCAAGGCATATCACAGTCTTTGCCAAGATGGCCACAGCGGGTTCAGCATTCAGCTCACGAAAGGCATTCTGAACCGTCTGATTGACGGTAAATGCCTGACGCCCATCGAGGATACTCCTGATATTTGGGAGCCGGTAAAATTCGGGGAAGATGATCCCAAAACCCATTATCAATGCAAACGCATGTCTTCCCTCTTTAAGGATGTGGCGGAAGATGGCACGGTCGCTTACAGTGATGTAAGCCGTGTTCAGGCAATCAACGTCGACAACCCCGATGTGGCGTTCCAGAATGGCTTCGTCACTCGACTGGTGGATAAGATCTTTCCCATCACCATGCCCTATTTTCCGGCCAGTAAGAAGTTCCGGGTGTACCGGGAGGAATTCCTGACCGATGCCAAGAATGGCGACTATGATACCGTGGCTTTCCTTTACATTATTACCCCGGACGGAAAGAAAATTGATCTGAACCGGTACTTCAAAGAAGGGCCGGACGGCATGGTCGCTATTGATAAGGCCGAATATGACGAGCGGAAGGCCAGGAGGATTGATAAAAAATGAAGAATTCTGACACGCTGCTCGTCGGCTTTGACAACAAGCATGGCGACATTGCGGTGTTAATTGTTGGGCGGAAAGAACCCGGTGAGAAGGTCCAAATCATCAATCAGTTCCAAGGGAAAGAGGCCGAGGAACTGTACCGGAAATTGAGTACAAAGGAGAAATAGGTATGCCTGGCGGATTAGATTTCAATATCCGATATGAAACCCGGCTCTGTAAGGTGAAGGGCGAGCTTGGGCTTTTCCATTGTTGGGAGCATTGGACCAATGTCATCGGTGCCAGTGCTCTTCGTGGCGGTCACACCGGAGGCCAAGTTGGACAGGTTTATGGCATCGTTGAGTTCAAAGACGGTGTTCGGAGGGTTGAACCAACAAGCGTTCATTTCTGTGACGAGACAAATGCTATTCTCACGAAAATGGAGGAAGAACGCCATGCTGAAAATTGAAAACACTGAAGTCCTGGGCTGGGAACACGCCATTCGTGGGATGCGCAACCCGATGAACTCTTGGGCAAAAAGCGATAGCGAGGTATCTGTATGTGAGTGCGAACGCTGGCCGCACGATGTCAAAAAGTCATTCGCCTGCCTCGGCTCCAATGACCTCGATTTAATGAAACGCCTCCGCAACGCCGGCACCGACCACCGGAAGTTCATGCGGATGATAACGGTCTATGTAGACCTGATAGGCCCTCTGTACTGGTGGAAGGAGTTCGACACTTACAAAGTGGGTACGGTGGCCAATTCCTGCTCTACTATGCATAAAATCGCGGCGAAAGAGTTCTCGCAGGAAGATTTCAGCCGTGAACATTTATTCGGACCGGATGACATGCTCAAATGGGACGAACGAAAAGATATTGCGAGAAACAACGCCTTAGCGGCTGTGAATGTGGATGGAAACTGGTGTTACTTTACGCCGCAAGGATATATTCAGATGACTTGCAATATCCTTAATCATTATCGCGAAAAATACCTCGAAACTCAAAACAAGCGATACTGGTGGCAGATGATCCAGCTCCTCCCCTCCTCCTACAACCAGCGGCGGACGGTTATGCTCAACTATGAGGTTCTGGCCAATATTTACAAGAGCCGGCGGAACCACAAACTGGACGAGTGGCACATCTTCTGCGACTGGATTGAAAAACTGCCGTACGGCGAGTTAATTACTGGGCCCAGATTGAAGGATACTCCCAAGGGCTTCTCGATAAAAATTCCTAAAGAGAAGATTACCCCTGAGGTATTGAATCTAATCGAACGAGTGGAGCGGGAAGAGCAGCAACGAGTCAAGTTTGACAACCATATTCCGTATGAACTTTATAGTGATGTGAAGGCGAATCCTACAATT
>OGRQ01000282.1_pt1 | contig 63673 bp, 64 predicted proteins | sample 1553521 | NCBI WGS metagenome assembly OGRQ01 (sample SAMEA2580088, study PRJEB22360) | human gut metagenome | biome: human gut; feature: human-associated habitat; material: faeces | place: Denmark | collected 2008/2010
CGTAACAAGTATAACAAGACCGAATCGCTTCAATAAATGGATAGTAGGGGGTCTCAAAAATCCATACCCCCTCCCATATCGCGCTGGTCTTAAAAATTTCCCCGGAGGTAAAATTCTGGGGACTTTTCTATATTTAGTGTCTTTGAAGCTACTTATAGACATTTTTTACTCCATAGGATGCACCTTCAATTACAATATAAAACTGCGTAACAATACCTATATAATCTCTCCTGTAAATAGATCACAAGCCATAACGAAAATAACTGCCAACTTCATCGATACCTATCTATAAGTAGCTTCAAAGACATTAGAACACGTGTTAAACATCATCAAAAGGAGGTAAAAACTAATGAAAAAAAAAGACTCTAAAACATCTAGAACTTCACATCCATCCATTTCACCTGACGTTGACAAAAGACGTATGCGTTCATTAGCAATGTCTAATTTACTTAACCGCTTAGAAGATGGTACTGCAACTTCTCAAATGATTTCATTAGCTATGTCGATTTCATCGGAAAAAGAGGAAATGGAATTAGAAAAACTAAAAAATGAAAACGCACTTTTGGTTGCTAAGAGAGAAGCTCTAGAAAGCCAAAAAGCATCTGAACAAGCATTCAACGAAGCTCTAGAAGCATTTAAACAATACAGCGGAAATGGAAGTTCGAAATATGACAAAGAATTACAGTGAATTATCTAAACTTCATACATTCAAAGAACGCTTCAAATATTTGCAAGTTAAAAACAAAATTGGGAATCAAACATTTGGGTCAAAAAGATATTTAAACCAAATGCTATATAAGAGTAAAGAATGGATGCGAGTTAGAAATAAGGTTATCATTCGTGATAATGGTTGTGATTTGGGCATAGAAGGTCGAGAAATTAATGGACCTATAAATGTACATCACATTAATCCAATTACGGAAAAAGACATAGTAAACAGATCTCCAATAGTGTTTGACATGAATAACTTAATATGCGTATCCGATAACACTCATAAAGCCATACATTATGGTGATGAAGAGTTACTCATGGATGATTACCAACCTAGAAGATTATTTGATACTTGTCCATGGAAAAGGAGTGATTAGAATGGACGATAGTATATTAAATTCAGTAAAAATACAATTAGGTATTCCTAAAGACCACACGGAATTTGATGAACAGCTTATCAGGCACATCAATTCCGTTTTTATTTCACTTTATCAAATAGGTGCCGGTCCCGATGATGGATTTAGCATTGAGTCTAAAGACGATGAATGGAACGAGTTTTCTGAAAATCAAATGCTTGTTAATGCAGTTAGTGAGTATATGTATTTAAAAGTAAAAACTTTATTTGACCCATCCACAAGTTCAGCAGTAGGCGATTCTATTAAAGACCAATTAAAGGAATTGGAATTTAGAATCAATGTTGCTTCTGGACTATAAACTCAAAATAAATTAAATTCTCAATAGAAAGGACTGATTACAAAATGCTGTCAAACACAGCGGTACCTATTTACTATGGTCGTTTCAGAGACGCAGTAATCAATCGACAGATTCCAGTCAATCGCAACATTTCTATGGAAATGAATCGTATCGACCAACTGATAGCAGATCCTAATTTCTATTACGATGATGAAGCAATTGAAGGATGGATTTCTTACTGCGAGAGTGAATTAACTCTAACTGATGGTGCCGATTTACATTTATTAGACACCTTCAAACTATGGGGTGAGCAAATATTTGGTTGGTATTACTTTGTAGAAGAAGAAGTATATGAACCGTACCCTGACGGAAACGGTGGACGGTATGTCAAAAAAGTAATTAAAAAACGTCTTACCAATAAACAGTACTTAATAGTAGCCAGAGGTGCCGCCAAATCAATGTATGGGGCATGTATCCATAACTATTTCTTAAACGTTGATACTACAACCACTAAACAAGTTGCTACTGCTCCTACAATGCGTCAAGCAGAAGAAGTACTTGCTCCAATTAGAACTTCGATTACGAGGGCACGAGGTCCTCTCTTCAAATTTTTAACAGCTGGTAATATACATAACAGCACTTCTAAAATGGATAAAAAATTCCTAGCGTCTACAAAGAAAGGAATTCAAAATTTTCTAACGGATTCCATAGTTGAAATTAGACCAATGACAATTGACAAACTTCAAGGGTTAAATACAAAATGCGCAACAATTGATGAATGGTTATCTGGAGACATCCGTGAAGATGTAATGACGCCATTAGAACAAGGGGCTAACAAAGTAAAGGATTGGCTCATTGTTGCTATTAGTTCTGAAGGGACGGTTAGAAATGGTTCTGGTGATGACATCAAAATAGAATTAAAGAAAATTTTAAAGGGCGAAATCGAAGACCCTCATACATCTATTTGGTGGTATTGCTTGGATTCGATTGACGAAGTTGCTCATCCTGAATTATGGGTGAAAGCTCAACCTAACATTGGAAAAACAATTAGCTATGAAGCATATCATCGTTATGTTAAAAGAGCTGAAGCTGCACCTGCAGCAAGAAACGATATCTTAGCTAAATGCTTTGGTATACCAATGGAAGGCTACACTTATTTCTTTACTTATCAAGAAACTTTACCTCATTCCAAACAAGATTATTGGAGAATGGCTTGTTCTTTAGGTGCAGACTTGTCTCAAGGAGATGACTTTTGTGCATTTACTTTCTTATTTCCACTCAAATATGGTGATTTTGGTGTTAAAACTAGAAACTATATTACTAGAAGAACCTTAAATCGCTTACCGCTCTCAATGCGAGAAAAGTATGAAGAATTCATTAAAGAAGGAAGTCTTATTGTTCTAGAAGGAGCGGTTCTTAATATGATGGAAGTTTATGAAGATTTAGATAACTACATCATTGAAAAAGAGTACATTGTTCAAAGCTTTGGTTATGACCCTTACAACGCTGAAGAATTTGTAAAAAGATGGACAACTGAAAATGGACCATTTGGTATTGAAACGGTTAGACAAGGGGCTAGAACAGAAAGCGTTCCTCTAGGTGAAATAAAGATATTAGCAGAAGATAGAAAATTAATATTTGACGAAAGTCTAATGTCTTTTGCAATGGGCAATTGTATCACACTAGAAGATACGAATGGCAATAGAAAACTATATAAAAAGAAACGAGATAGAAAGATTGATGCTGTTGCGGCATTGGTTGATGCCTATGTTGCATACAAAGTTAATATCGAAGTATTTGAATAAGGAGGTTAAGCAATGTTAGTACGAGAAACAGTATTAATGCATTATGGCGTTAAAGGCATGAAATGGGGAGTTAGGCGTTATCAAAATAAAGATGGTAGTTTAACTTCTAAAGGTAAGAAACATTATACTGATGACGTCAATGCCGATGTTAATACCAGTAAATCTAAAAATCCATTAAAACGCCACAAACAAAATCTTATTAACAAATATATGTCAAACGGCTATTCCAAAGAAGCTGCTGAAGCAAAAGCAAAACAAAGAATGATTACTAAGGCTACGGTTGCGGTTGTCGGAGGTGTAGCAATAGCAGTTGTTGGTAAAAAAGTTGCAACAAGAGTTGGACAAGATTATTGCGACAAAATAATTAAATCTGGTCATGAAATACAAAATGTAGGCGCCAATAGTAAAGAAACATTTAAAGATAGACCTTTTTATGCAGCTATCAACAAACATGATAAGAAAGCTTATGGAACACTTTATCCTGCTGAAAAACGTAATAATGTACGAAACGAATCATCTATGCCATATGAAGGCATATATAGAAATAGGTTGAAAGTTACAAAAGATATAAAAAGAGCATCTAATAATAGCGCACGAAAAATTATGCAAGATATGCTGGAAAAAGATCCAAAATATCGAAAAGAAGTTATAAGCGCTATGAACGGAACCATGTATGGGTGGTCTGATGGTAAATCACCGGAGAAATTATTGAAAGAAAATCCAAAAAAATTTTATGATAGATTTAATCAAGCACTTGCTACTCCACAATTTCAAAATAATGATGTACATAAAAAATTCTATAAAGAATTAGAAAAACATGGTTATAATGCTTTAATCGATGTAAACGACACTAGATATAGCAGATATAAAAACATTGCAAAAAGTCCAACTATCGTTTTTGGGAAAAATGTTGTTGAAAAAATGGAAAGCAATAAGTACGATGAAGAAACGATTGATATTAATGCTTTGAGACATTTACTTAAAATACAAGAGCAAAATAAGTCTATTAAAAAAGCGGCTATAGTAGGAGCATATGGAAGTGAATATGTTATTGCTAGAGAATTATATAAACAATATCGTATTAATAAATATTTAAAAGAACATCCTAAATCGAAACTTACAGCCGATGAAATATTAAGGGAATCGTAAAAAATATGTTACAATGAGTACAGATGATATACTTTTATAGTGAAAGGATGGGAATATGAAGAACTTAATGAAACTAGAATATATCGCAAAAAAAAATGGATATATTAATATGGTTGATATGCTATCTGAATATGGTATGTTTCCTATTTTTAGAAAAGTGCTAAAAAAAGAAATTGATACTAAGAAAATAGATAGAATAGCTATCAAGAATGGTTATAACGATACCTGGGGTATGCTTATAGAATGTGATATGGTGCCCAGTGTCCAAAAACCATATAAAAATTGGTGTCATAACAAACCAAAATTTAAAATATTATTACTGAAAGATTTTATAGAATGCATGAGAAAGAGACCATAATTGATAGGTCTCTTTTTTATTTTTAAAGGAGGTCAACCAATGATAGTAAGAGAATCAGAATTAATGCACTACGGCGTCCTAGGAATGAAATGGGGACATAGAAAAACTGCTTCCTCTATATCTAGGAGTAAAACTATTAAAAACTATCATGAAGACTATTTAAAAGTTCATGATGGTAAAAAAGCCTATCAATTAAGCGATAGCGAATTAAAAAAACGCAATAAACGTCTTCAAGCGGAAGAACAGTACACTCGAATGACACAAAGTCAAAATAAAGGAAAAAAAGCAGTGAAGGCCATCATTGGTTTTGCTGGCACTTTAAACGCTGCTTATGGTGCTTATAAAACTTATGAACGATTTGGAAGAAAAATCGTAAGTAAAATTAGTTGAAAATAATTATTTAGTTCTTTTGAAATTAACACCTAACATTGCGCCACCAACCATTACAGTCCCAACTACTACGCTTAAAACTTTATTAAATAATTCATGGATTCGTTCGTTAGATTCTTTAGCTACGAGATCCATCTTCTCTAAAAGTTCTTTAATTTCATCATTTAATATTAGTTTATCTTCTAATGATAAATCCTCACGTTTTAATTCATCTTGTAGAGTATTTATCTCAGACAAATATGCATCCAACACTTTGTGAGTATTTTTATCAGTATGTTCTATAACTTCATCCATTGCTTTAGTTACATCGGTTAGAGCATCAGAACACATTTTAGCAAATTCAGGGAACTTTTTTAAAACTTCTTTAGCAACTTCAGGATTCATACATTGTAACGACGAAGTAAAAGACATTATTTTATCTTTTGACATGTGACGCCAATCAGGAATATTTAAGCGTTTTAAAACTTCTTCTTCAGTTAATTCATGTTGTACTGAAGTTCTTCTTATATTTGGCAATTGTATGTTAGGTTTTTTAAATTCAAATTTCATATATGTCACCTTCCTAATATTGATTATAAATTATCACAACTGTTAATTCAATAAGAAGCACATATAAACAATATAAACTATTTAAGGAGTAAAAATTCAAAATGAAAATTATAGATAGATTACAGCACGGCTGGAATGCTTTCATTAATAACAAGGACCCTACTCTTAGGCCAGGACCAAGTTATTCATATCGACCGGATAGAGCTAGGTTCACTAGAGGAAACGAACGTTCAATCGTTACATCTATATTTAATAGAATTGCAATGGATGCAAGCAGTATAGATATAGAACATGTAAGAGTTGATAAGGACGGACGATTTACAGGAATAATCGATAGTGGGTTGAACAATTGCTTAACATTAGAAGCAAACATTGACCAAACAGGAAGAGCGTTCATGCAAGATGCAGTTATGTCAATGCTTGATGAAGGTGTTGTTGCTTTGGTACCTATAGATACAACTCTAGATATCAACACCAATTCGTTTGATGTTGAGACGATTCGTGTCGGAAAAATTATGGAATGGTATCCTCAACATATTAAAGTACGTGTCTATGATGAGAATAGCGGTACTAAAAAAGATGTTGTGGTGCCTAAACGGTCTGTAGCAGTTATAGAAAATCCTTTCTATTCTGTTATTAATGAACATAACTCAACAATGCAACGATTAATAAGAAAACTTAATTTACTGGACGCAATCGATGAGCAAAGTGGTTCAGGAAAATTAGATTTAATTATTCAATTGCCTTATGTACTAAAGGGTGAACAGCGTATTAAAAACGCTGAAGATAGACGCTCTACATTAGAAAGACAATTGAATAATTCTAAATTAGGAATTGGTTACATTGACTCAGCTGAGCATGTAATTCAATTAAATAGATCATTGGATAATAATCTAATGAAACAAATCGAATACTTACAAAGCATGCTCTATAGTCAGCTTGGTATCACACAATCTATTTTGGATGGTACAGCTGATGAAAAGACCATGCTTAATTATTTTAGTAGGACTATTGAACCAATAGTGTTTGCTATTGCCTGCGAAATGAGAAGAAAATTTTTAAGTAAGACTGCCAGAACACAAGGGCAGTCCATTTTTTATTTTAGAGACCCTTTTAAGCTAGTTCCAGTGACTGAATTAGCTGATATCGCAGACAAATTAACCCGTAACGAAATTGCGTCTTCAAATGAAATGAGACAAAAGATCGGATGGAAACCATCAACTGATCCTAAAGCAGATGAACTTAGAAACAAGAATCTAAGCGCTCCTAATGAAGAATCGCAATCGTTAAATAAAGAACAATATTATGAGGAGGAAAATCAAAATGGATGAACAATTTGACATTGAAGGTTGGGCTACCAAATGCAACATCAAGTGCGCTGATGGTCGTGTAATCATGCCAAATGCTTTCCAACATCAAGACGGAGAAACAGTGCCTGTTGTATGGAATCATGATCATAACAATCCAGAAAATGTATTAGGCCACGCATTACTAGAAAACAGACCGGATGGAGTTTATGCATACGTTAAATTCAACGATACCGAATCTGGAAAAGTTGCTAAATCGTTAACAGAGCATAAAGACATCACACGATTCTCTATCTGTGCTGGGAAATTAAAACAACAAGGATCTAACGTGGTTCATGGATTAATCAGTGAAGTTTCATTAGTTTTAGCTGGAGCAAATCCTGGAGCAGTCATCGAATCTGTAATCAAACATGGTTCTGATGAAGGTGAAGAAGCAATTATCATCTCACACGATGAATTTCAATTATATCACAGTGCAGATGTTAAAGAACCAGTAAAAAAAGAGTCTAAACCTAATGAACAAGATCCTAAAGCAAAAAGCATCAAAGATATTATCGATAGCATGAGCGAAGAACAAAAAGAAGCTATGTATTTCTTAGTTGGAAAAGCAGTAGAAGATGCAAAAGCTGGAAAACTTGACGATGAAGAACCACAAGATGACAAAGTAGAACATTCTTTAAACGAAGAAGTAATTGACCAAGGAGGAACTTACATGAAAAACAATTTATTTGAAACTGGCGGAAACCAAACAGTATTAACGCATGCCGATGAAGAAGCTATCATTGAATTAGCTAAACAACGTAATAGCAACGGTTTCCAAGATGCATTAAAAACTTACATGTCTGAACATCAACATTTACAACATGGAATTGATCAAATCGATACTTTATTCCCTGAGTTTACTAATTTAAATCCAGGTGCTCCAGAATTATTAACAAGAGATCAAGGATTTGTTGACCATGTAATTAACGGTGCACACAAAACACCTTTCTCTAGAATTCGTACTAGAAAAGCCGATGCTAGAAAAGCCGAAATTAGAGCAAAAGGTTATAAGAAAGGTTCACAAAAAACAAAAATCGGTAACATTAATTTATTAACTAGAACTACTGATCCACAAACAGTTTATGTTAAAGATGAATTAGAAAGAGATGACATCGTAGATATTACTGACTTCGATGTGGTTGAATATCAATATGGTGTAATGAATAGGGCATTAAAAGAAGAAGTAGCATTAGCTGTATTAATCGGTGATGGTCGTGAAACTGGAGATGCTCATAAAATTTCAGAAGAACATATTAGACCTATTTGGTTAGATGATGATCTCTATACTATTCATGGTGATGTGGATTTAGCAGCTATGAAAAAAGAATTACAAGGTACTAACACTGGAGCTAATTTCGGTGAAGAATATATTTACGCTGAAGCTATGATTAAACAATCATTATTCTTACGTGAACAATATAAAGGAAGCGGAAATGTTGAATTATTCTGCACACCACATATGTTAAATGTTATGCTATTAGCTAGAGATTTAAATGGTAGACGTATCTATTCGTCAAAAAATGATTTAACAAAAGCTTTAAATGTAAAAGACATTGTTACCGTAGAACAATTCGAAGGTAAAACAAGAAAAGTTTCAGAAGGTAACAAAACAAAACAATTATTAGGGTTATTTGTAAATATGGATGATTACAATATCGGTTCTACAAAAGGTGGAGAAATCTCTAAATTCTCAGATTTTGATATTGACTTCAACCGTTACAAATACTTAATGGAAACTAGATTATCTGGTGCCTTAACAAGACCTTACTCAGCAATCGCTTTAGAACTTGATGTTACAGATAAAACTGCAACAGGCGATCATGTTGGGTAATTTTTAGTTTAAGGAGAAAATCAAAATGAGTAAATGGTACGGCAAGATTGCATATGGGGTAACAAAAGAAATCAAACCGGGATGTTGGTCAAACGTAATTGAAACAAAAAACTATTATGGTGATTTAATTAACGATAGATGGCGAAGACAAACCAGTAATAAAGTTAATGATGATATTAACTTCGTTAGTTCCTTAAGTATTCTTGCTGACCAATTCATCTCGGAACATTGCTATGATTTGCTTTACGCTGAAGTAATGGGTGTTAAATGGAAAATTACCGATATTTCAATTCAATACCCTAGAATACTTCTAACTCTTGGGGGTAAATACAATGGAAAGTAGAAGATTAAAACTGCATGAAAGATTAGTAGAAATTCTAGGAACAAATCATGTGTATTTTCAACCTCCAGAGAATATTAAACTTGAATACCCTGCAATAGTATACTCAAGAAAACAAATCAGCAATCGTTTTGCAGACAATTTAGTTTACAAACAAAATTTCACTTATCAAATTATTGTCATTGATTATGATCCAGATAGCGCAATAACTGCTAAACTATCGACTATACCAAATTGTGAATATCGAAACAGTTATGAGTCTGATGGACTTAATCATGACGTTTTTAATTATTATATTTAAGGAGGAACAAATAATGGCTGTATTAGTTTGGGATCAAACTGGAAAAAAATATTACGAAACAGGCGTAGACAAAGGTGTATTTTATCCTTTAGAAAATAAAGGAACATATGGTAAAGGTGAAGCTTGGGACGGTTTAATGTCTGTTGAAGAAAACCCATCAGGTGCAGAACCTTCAGCAATTTATGCTAATAACCATAAATATTTAGAGCTAATGTCTGAAGAAGAATTTGCAGGTACTATTGGAGCTTATACTTATCCTACAGGTTTTAATGCTTGCCAAGGTGTTACTGAAATGAAAGAAAATTCAGGTGCTTATGTTACTCAACAAGTGCGAAAACATTTCGGATTTTCTTACAGAACATTAGTCGGAAATGACACAGAATTAGATGACCATGGCTATAAACTTCATTTAGTTTATAATGCATTGGCAAAACCATCTAGCCAAACAAATAGTTCCAAAAATGACTCAGCAGAAGCTAAAGAACTATCTTGGGAATTCTCAACTACACCAATTGAAGTAGGAGTTGAAAAATTAAAACCAACTGCACATATTGTTATTGACAGTAGAGTTATTGACGCTGGTAAATTAAAGAAAATTGAAGACTTAATTTACGGTACAGCTGAAAAAGAAGCTACTTTACCTACGCCTAAAGAAATTTACGATATTATTGTAGCAGAAGGTTAATCGATTTGCGGAATCGTGTAAAAAGCGATTCCTTTTTATTTTATTATTTTAAAGGAGAGACAAACATGTATAAATTAAATATCGCATATCAAGATTTCAATGGGAATGATCGTAACGATTCATTCTTTTTTAATTACACTGAAGCCGAAGTAGTAGAATTAGATTTTCAAGAAAAAGATGGACTAGAAGGTTACATCAATCGAATCATCAAAGCTGAAGATGGAAAAAGCATCATCAAATTCATCAAAGAAATTATCTTAAAAGCCTATGGTGAAAAAACAGCAGATGGAAGAGGTTTCGTTAAATCTAAAGAATTATCAGATTCGTTTGCTAGCACAAATGCTTTTTCAAAATTATTGTTAAGTTTGGCAACAGATGCAAAGGCTGCTGCAGATTTTATTAATGGATGTACATCTAAAAGCTTAGTCGTTAAAGACTTGGAAGAATATGAAAATGATACGCCAGAAGCTTAATTTGTTATGCTAAAACTATTCATTCCTGAAAGTGAAGACTGGGATTCAAAGGAAGAAAAGTTCACGTCAATTCCCGCTACAACTATCCAATTAGAACATTCATTAGTATCACTAAAACGATGGGAAGAAATATGGTGCAAGCCTTTTCTATATACTGAGAAATTAACTTTAGAAGAGAGATTGAGCTACGCAAAATGCATGACTATTACACCTGACGTTGATGATAGTCTTTACAATAGATTAACAGAAAAAGATTTTAAAACAATTGAGCAGTATATTAACTCACCGCATACTGCTACGAAACTTGACAATAATTCTTCAACAAAAAAAGGTGGGATTAAAAAGAAAGAGATTATGACTGCTGAAATGATTTATTATTACATGATTAATCTCCATATACCTATTGAAATGTCATATTGGCATCTTAATAGTTTATTAACATTAATTAATTTATTTGTGTTAAAGAATACTCCTGAAAAGAAAATGAGTGAGCAAGATTTAGCATTACAATATGCTGAATTAAATGCTAGACGACAAGCACAAATAAAAAGAGATAAAGAAAAAATGAAAGGAGAATAACTATGGTTAATTCAGAAACGATTTTAAATATTGCTAGAGGATGGTTAGGTTGCAATGAAAAAGATAACACACATCGTCAAATAATCGATATCTATAATGCACACACACCATTGGCAAGAAGCTATAAAGTTAAATACACCGATTCTTGGTGTGCAACGTTTGTAAGTGCGTGTGCGATTAAAGCAGAATGTACAGATATTATTCCTACTGAATGTAGTTGTAATAAAATGATTGAATTATTCCAACAAATTGGATGTTGGCAAGAAGATGAATCGGTAACACCTGTATCAGGTTGGATCATTTTTTATGACTGGCAAGATAGTGGTGTTGGTGATGATAAAGGTTCTTCTGAACATGTTGGTATTGTAGAAAAAGTATCCGAAGGCGTTATCACCGTAATCGAAGGAAATAAAAATGATTCAGTTGCTCGAAGAACACTAAAAGTAAATGGAAAATATATTAGAGGTTATGGTGTTCCAAATTTTAATCAAGTTACAGTAAAGCCTATCGAAAGTGAAAAGAAAACAACATTATATAAAGTAAAAGTTAATACACCAAGCGGATTAAACTGTAGGAAAAACCCATCAGTCAATGCCAACATTGTAACAGCTTATCCTAACAACACACCTTTAGACATTATTGCTGAAAGTAATGGATGGGGAGAAACATCTGATGGATGGATTCTATTGAAATACACTAAAAAAATCAATAGCAATACTATTATTCAAAATGGAAATAAAAATACTGGTAAAGCTCTTGGTAATTATAAAACAACAGCTAAACCTGCTTTAAAGGTAAGAGAAGGGCCTGGCGAATCTTATGATAGAGTTCCTAAAAATAGATTAACAAAAGACGGACAAGATCATTCTAATGAAAATGGTGGATTGTTACCTGGCACAACAGTGACAGTCTTAGAATGGATTGGCGATTGGGCAAAAATTCCATCTGGTTTTGTTAAAGGAACATATCTAGTAAAAGCTTAGCTCGAATGATTTCAATAGAACAAAAGGGTGATTTTAAAGCTCTTACTGCTTATCTTGAAAAACTAAATAAAAAAACAAAAATAGAGATTTTAGATAAATATGGTCAAGAGGGAGTACGTCTACTTTCTAAGGCTACTCCAGTACGTTCTGGTAAAACCGCTAGTTCTTGGTATTACAAGATAGAACGTAGCAAAGACTCAGTATCTTTAAATTTCTATAACTCAAATGTTAACAAAGGAGTTCCAATAGCAATCATTTTACAGTATGGACATGGAACTCGTAATGGAGGTTGGGTACAGGGTCGAGATTATATCAATCCTGCTATTCAACCTCTTTTTAATAAATTAGCTCAAGAAGCATGGAAAGAGGTGACTGAAGTATGAGTCGAGAAATAGATGAAAAAATTGTCTCGATGCAATTTAACAACAAAGATTTTGAGAAGAATGTAGGTGTCACGTTATCTACATTGGACAAACTAAAAAGCAAATTAAATTTTAAAGAGTCACTTAAAGGTTTTGAGCAATTAGATAAAGAAGCAAAAAAAGTAGATTTTAGCAAACTTCAATCAGGAGTTGAGACTGTAAAGCTAAAATTATCAGCGATGGAAATTATTGGAGTTACAGCTTTAACTAATATAGCTAATAGCGCTATAAATACAGGAAAGCAACTGGTAAGCGCCTTAACTATTGATCCAATTAGAACTGGTTTAGATGAATATGAAACACAAATCAATGCTATACAAACAATCTTAGCGAATACAGAAAGTAAGGGAGCAAACCTTACTCAAGTAAATGCTGCCTTGGATGAATTGAATACTTATGCTGATAAAACCATTTATAACTTTACAGAAATGACTCGAAACATTGGAACATTTACAGCAGCGGGTGTTGATTTGGATAAGTCAGTATCATCAATTAAAGGTATTGCCAATTTAGCCGCTGTATCAGGATCAACAAGTCAACAAGCTTCAGTTGCAATGTATCAATTGTCTCAAGCATTAGCTGCTGGTACCGTTAAGTTGCAAGACTGGAACTCAGTAGTAAACGCTGGTATGGGTGGACAAATTTTCCAAGATGCTTTAAAGCGAACTGCTACACATATGGGAAAAGATGTTGATGCGCTTATTAAAAAATACGGATCATTTAGAGAATCATTATCTCAAGGAAACTGGCTAACGACAGAAGTACTTACTGAAACATTAACTCAATTATCTGGAGCATATAGTAAAGCCGACTTAATCACTCAAGGATATACTGACAAACAAGCTGAAGAAATTAGCAAATTAGCTGAAACCGCAGTAAACGCCGCTACTAAAGTTAAAACTGTAACACAATTATGGGATACTTTAAAAGAAGCCGCTCAATCAGGATGGACTCAATCTTGGGAAACAATTATTGGTGATTTTGAAGAGTCAAAAGATTTACTAACTAGCATCAGCGATAGTGCAGGAGCAATTATTCAAGAGTCAGCTGATAAACGAAATAAGTTATTATCGAATTTAAGTACTGGGTATAAGCAATTCGTTAATGAAGGAATATCAGATACTGGGAAATTTGATGAAACTTTTAAACAAGTAGCGAAAGATCATGGTGTTGCAATCGATGACATGGTTGCTAAAACAGGATCATTTGAGAAAGCATGCCAACAAGGCTGGGTTACTGGAGATATGCTAAAAGAAACCGTGTCCAAGATGGCGGAATCTTATACTTCAATGTCTGCTGAACAAAGAAAGAATGCAGGCGCAACTTCAGAGACAATTGATAATATCAATAAACTAAACACCTCTTTGCAAGATGGTAGTTTATCAGCAGACGATTTTGCTAAGAAGTTTAATAGATTATCTGGTAGACAAAATGTTATTGCTGGGCTATCGTCAGCAGTTAATACCTTAGGAAAATATATATCAAGTATTAAAGAAGCTTGGAAAGATGTGTTCCCTGATATGCAAGGAGAAACACTATATAAATATACAGAGCAATTTAAGAAATTCTGTGAATCGTTAAAGCCTACAGAAGAACGTTTGAACAATTTAAAACGAACTTTTGAAGGTCTTTTTTCTATTCTAGACATTTTTAAAAAAGGATTAAAAACAGTTATTAAAACCATATTTAATTTTGTGAATTCTGAAGGCACATCGTCTTTAATCGATTTATTGCTAAGCTGTACCGCAAGCATTGGAGATTTCTTTACTTCTTTAGATAAAGGCTTCGAAACATCCAGCGTTACCGAAAGTCTTGGTAAGGTTGTAAACGGAATTTCAAATTTAGTAGTTGGAGTAACAGGTTCGCTACACAATTTTGCCGATGCGTTAAGTGTCGTTGGAGGTTATGTTAGTAAATTTGTTGATAGTATCTGGAATGGGTTTGGCAAAGTATTTGGATGGATTACTGACAATATCTCCACTAAAGATGTATTTGCTGGGTTATTCGGAGCTGGTGTTTTTCAAGGAATTAAAACATTTAGTGGATTATTAGATAAGATTGAAAAATCTGTCGGAAAAATATCTGGAATTGTTGACAAAGTGAAAGGTATTTTGCATGACAAATTAAACTTTAAAGAAACTTCATCAGATTTTGCATCAGGATTAGCTGAAATACACGATGTTTTAAGAGCATTCACTAGCGGTATTAAAACAGTAACATTAGTTTCCATTGCTACATCAATTGGTATTCTAACAGCATCATTAAAAACAATATCGAAAATCAAAATGGTTGATGTTGGTAAAGGTCTAACAGCAATGGGCGCTATGTTCTTTATGCTTGACAAATCATTCAAATCAATTTCAAAAACAGTATCAGGTAGCAATTTAAAAGGAATTGTTAAATCTGGAGCAGCTTTGATATTAATGGCACAATCGATAAAAGTACTTGGTAAAGCACTAACGATAATAGCGAAGATAGATGGAATAAGATTAACCAAATCTCTAGTTGCACTACCAATAGCATTAAAAATACTCATTTCTTCTATGAAAAGTATGGAAGGTGCAAAAATATCTGCTTCAAGCATGGTTGCTATAACTGTTATCAGTAAAGCATGCGGAACCTTAGCTAAAGCTCTCCAAGAGTTTGCAAAAATGTCATGGGACAAAATCGGTAGAGGACTAGTTGGTATGGGCGGTGCTCTTATCGAGTTAACTACTATAACAAAACTTACAGATAAGTATCTTGGCAAAGCCTCAATATTAAGTAGCGTATCGCTTGTTATAGCGGTCCAAAGTTTAAAAACTATGGCTGAAGGGTTAAGCGCTTTTGGAAAACTTAGTTGGAAAGCTATTGAAAAAGGCTTGGTAGGTATGGGAGGCGCTTTAACTGAAATTGCTACTATCACTGGCATAGCAGGCAAATTGGCTAAAACCGATAGCATTAAATCTTCAATAGCAATCGTAATAGTAGTTCAAAGCTTAAGCAAGATTGCTAGTTTTCTAAAAGCCATAAGCGTATTGTCATGGGAAGATATAGTTAAAGGTTTAACTGCTATGGGTGTGGCTTTAACCGAATTAAGTTTATCAATAGGCATTCTTAGCAAACTTGGCAAAAGCACAAGTATATTTGCTGGTGCATCGATATTAATTGCCGTTCAAAGTTTAGAAGAAATTGGAAAGTTCTTACAACGAATTTCTTTCTTATCATGGGAAGAAATAGGTAAAGGTTTAACTGCTATGGGTGGAGCATTCGCTGAGTTAGCTATAGTCACAGGTTTACTTGGTAAACTAGCCGGATTATCAGGTTTATTTGGGGCAGCAACAATATTAGTAGCAGTTCGAAGCTTAGAGGAAATTTCAAAAGCTTTAAATAGTATTGGAAAATTAAAAGAAGATGAAGTTGTCAAAGGCTTAGCTGGTTTAGGCGGCGCACTTGTTGAATTAAGTGTGATTAGCGGACTACTTGGTAAACTGACAGGGCTAAGTGGCTTACTTGGAGCTGGAAGTATCGTTGTGGCTGTTTCAAGTCTAGGCGAACTAGCAGATTCATTAAAGAAATTCGCAAGTATGTCATGGTATGAAATTAACCGCGGATTAGATGCTATGGGAAAAGCTCTAGGAAATGTTGCTATAGGTAATTTAGCTAATACATTAGGTGCCCTAGGTGCATACACTATATCTAAAGTTGCAAAGCCTATCGGAGAATTGGCGGATTCAATTAAAAAATGGGAAAACGTTTATATTTCACCAAATATGAAACCTGATCTAATCAATCTTTCTCAAGGCATTAAAGCATTTACGCTGGGAGGATTTGGTGCAAATAGTATATCAAAAGTAGCAAAACCAATAGGAACACTAGCAGAATCTTTAAAAAAATGGGAAAATGTAAATATTTCACCAAATATAAAACCTGATCTAGTTAATTTGTCAGAAGGTGTTAAGTCGTTCACACTTGGCGGTTGGGGAGCAGACACTATCTCAACGCTTGCAAAACCAATAGGAACATTAGCAGAATCCATGAAAAAGTGGGCAGATGTTAGTGTGTCTCCAAATGTTAAACCAGATTTAATCAATCTTGCACAAGGAATTCAAGCATTTACGTTTGGCGGTTGGGGAGCTGATACTATTAATACAGTTTCTAGTTCTCTAGGAACGTTAGCAGACTCGCTTTCAAAATGGGAAAATGTCTATGTGTCTCCAAATATTGAACCAGACTTAACAAGAATTGCTACTGGTGTCAAAGCATTTACTTTCGCATTTGGTGGGGGTTTCTCTATAGATATGCTAGCAAAACCATTAGACAACTTAGCTGATTCAGTAAAAAAATGGGAAGATGTTAATGTGTCTCCAAATGTAAAACCTGATATGGTCAACATTGCAGAAGGAGTTAAAGCATTCACATTCGCTGCTGTTGGAGGATTCTCGATAGATTTAATCGCTAAGCCATTAGGCAAATTAGCTGACTCAGTAAATAAATGGAAAGATGTCAGTGTATCGCCAAATATAAAACCGGATTTGGTTAATATTGCAGAAGGGGTTAAAGCATTTACATTCGCTGGTCCTGGAGGTTTTAGTATTGAAACTATTTGCGCCCCATTAGGAACGTTAGCTGACTCGATTAAGAAATGGGCAGATGTTTATATATCGCCAAACGTAAAGCCTGATCTAATTAATATCGCTGAAGGAGTTAAAGCATTCTCATCAACCGGTGTTGGAGGAGCAGTCTTAACAGAAATTGCAAAACCATTAGGAACATTAGCTGACTCACTTTCAAAATGGACTAATCTTACTTTTCCAGGCAATTTGCCAAACGATTTAAGCACATTAGCTACTGCTTTGAGATTGTTCGGCAGCGTTGGTGATATATCAGGTTCATTAGGTGCTTTAAAAAGTGTAGTAAGTAGTTTAGAAAAGTTAAGCGCTATAAACATTCCAAACATCAGTTCAGGAATCGTCGGGTTAAGTTCAGCATTTGTTACATTGGGAACTAGTGCAAGTTCATTAGCTGGAGTTGGCTCACTAATTGTTTACAACATTGTAAACCCATTAGAAAATTGCACGACAAGAGTTACGAACGCTGTAGTTGGAATTATGAATACTATATCGTCTGTAGCTAATAGTAATAGCGGAATGGTTAAAACAACATTTACAAATATTGTTGATGGTATTGCGCAAACGTTAAACAACAAAGCAGGCGAATTCGAAAAAACTGGGCAATTGTTTTCTACTAGTATGGCTAATGGCATCAATGGCAAGAAAGAATTAGTTGTTTCTGCAGTCGCTAATATGGCTGCTGCTGCAACAAATGCATCAGGAAATATTGTACATTATAGCACATTCTATGATAATGGTGCCAATCTAATCCAAGGTTTTATCAATGGTATGAAAAGTAAGAAAAAAGCAGTGATTAAAGCTAGTAATGAATTGGCTTCTGCTGCAGCTAAAGCAAGTGCGAAAACACTTGACGAGCATTCTCCGTCGAAAGTTGGTTATGGTATTGGCGCTTATTATGGCGAAGGCTTCGTAAATGCTATCATCGACAAAGTAAAAGCAGTTAAGAATGCTGGAACAACTTTAGCTAATGCCTCTATCGACTCTGTTCGTAACACAATGAGTAAGGCTAAAGAATTACTTAACAATATTTCGGCAAGCAATCCGACCTTAACACCGTTAATGGACTTGACTAATATTAACAATGGTCTTTCACAAGTTGAAACAATGTTTAATAGATCACGTTCATTAGCATTAGCTAGTTCAATTAACGTCCAAAGTAATTCTCAAATAATGAGAGAAACGGTTGATACTGCTGTCAAATCAGTATTAGACAAAATCAATCAAAATGGAGAAGATATTGGAAATCAAACATATGTATTGGAAACTCATGTGGACATGAATGGGCGAGAAATTGCAAAAGCATCTGCTAAGTATACTCAAGAAGAGTTAAATAGATTAAACAAAATAGAATCAAGAAAGAGAGGTAATATTTAATGGATATGACAGCATATCATTCGTCATTACCGTTACCAGATTCTGCGACGCAAATCAATGGCGAATATCTTGAACGAAGTGTTGTAGGTTATAGAACACTTTCGGTTGAAGGAAGGGAATCATTAGACGTTGATATTACCGAAACAACTGTAGGTAACTCTGATGGTTCGACATATAGAAGAAAAAGAGATCAAACAAGAACGTTAAAAATCTCTTATGCATTATGCGCTAATTCATATAGCGATTATCATTCATTATATAATAAATTAAAAAGTATCTTACATGATGGTGAATTAAAAATCATCTTCAAAGATGAATCTGATGTATATTACACAGGAGTAGTGGAAAGTGTCTCTGCTACTCCTATTGATACTGTTGACGCAGTAGCTTCACAAGGAGATATCTCAATTAAATGTATGGATCCTTATAAATATTCAGTTGAAGAAAAAGAAGTAACCGCAACATTAGATAACGGATATGTTTTCGAAATCGATTATAAAGGAACTAGAAAAGCTTATCCAAAAATCGAAGCTGTAATGCATGGTGACAATGGTTTTCTTGCTTTAGTAAACGATCAAAAGAAAATTATACAGTTTGGAAATCCTGATGAAGTCGATGGAGAAAATTACACACAAAATGAATACTTATGTCATTTGTCAGATTTTGCTAATTTACCAAACGACTCTCCCAATTATTATAGACCTTATATTAGAACCGGTGGCGGAATGATATATCAAACTTACAATGGAAGTAATTATAACCCTTGTTTGTACATGACATCGGTAGCACAATCAGGACATTTTTGGACAGGAGCTTGCAGATTATTAACGATTCCAGCAGATTCAAATGGAGAAAGAGGAGCAAAGAATTTCTACTGCTATATGAATCAATGGTTCTCTATCGGTATATCAGGTCAAACAGGCATTCAAGAAATATCATTTTTAACGGATGATAACAAAGTAATTTGCGGAGTATCTATCAATAAAACAGATGCTGCAGGGGAAGGTGCCTACGTATCATTCTTTATCAATGGTGATAATGTTGTTAAAAATATGTTATTTTATCCATACGAAGATCAACAGTTAAATATGTTTGATAATGCAAGAGGTCATAATTGTGTTGTAAAAGAAGGCGGAACTATTAAGTTCTATTATCAAGGAACATATTATCAATATACAGTACCAGAAGTAGAAAATATGGTTTGTACAAAGATACAAGTTGGTATGGCTCAATGGGGCGAAAGAAACATGAGTGAACAATGGATATCACATAATTGTATTCGTGCTATCGATTTTCAAAAGATGTATGTAACTAAATGGCGCGATGTCCCAAATAAATTTAGAAATGGAAACAAATTAACCATTGAATGCGAGACTGCAAATGTTTATTTGAATGGTGTTAGAGATCCATCATTGGGTGCTTTAGCAAACAACTGGGATAATTTCTACTTGAAACCCGGATATAACCAAATCAAATTTATACATTCAACATGGGCTACTAAACCTACGGTTACATTAAAATATAGAGAGGTGTTCTTATGATTATTTATTTAGCTGATAGACATATGAACATCGTTGCTACATGTTCAAATAACCTACCAAAGGGCTTAAAATTTCAAAATGATTTAAAATCAGAAGATGTTGAGTCTGGTGTTGCTACTTTTTCAGTCGATATTTTGTATGATGAAGAAGGTGCAGTTAAAACAGCTCAATATTGTGAATCAGGAAACTACGTGCTTGTCTACGATGATAATGGGGAAAATGGATTCTACACAATCATCGAAGCTGAAAACGACAGAAAAGAGCACAGTATTAATATTTATGCAGAAGATGGCGGTTTGGACTTATTAAATGAGGTAGTTGATGCTTATACAGCAGATGGGCCTCATCCAATCGCCTTTTATATTGAAAAATTCTCATACGACAGTGGATTTGAAATTGGATTAAATGAAGTAAGTGACTTGAATCGTACGCTTTCATGGACCGGACAAGACACTTGTACAGCAAGAATCTTAAGTGTTGCAAATTCATTCGATGCTGAAATTGGATTCAGTTTTACTGTCAAGAATATGACTATTACTCATAAGTATATCAACATCTATAAGAAACGTGGAAATGAAAATGTTGCTCAATTACGTTTGAATACGGACATTGATAACATCATTGTTAAAAGTTCTATTTCAGATTTGACTACTTGTTTGATTCCAAGCGGTGGAACTCCTGAAGGTTCTGAACATCCGATAACATTAGCTGGATATAAATATGACGATGGTGACATCTATGTCAATGAATTGGGATGGGTAGCTTCTAGATCAGCATTAGCTAAATGGAGTCGATACCAATGGGAAACTTATGGAAACTATGGTGGTCATATTGTCAAATACTATTCTTATGACACGACAAGTCAATCTGAATTATGTAACAGAACAATATCTTATTTAAAGAAATACTACGATGTCATTTACAACTATGAAGTAGATATTGCTATACTTCCTGATAATGTTCGAATTGGAGATACCATCAACATTATTGATGAAAATGGTGAACTTTATCTAAACGCAAGGGTCTTGAAATTAGAAACCTCATCTTGTGATAAAACTGCAACAGCAACATTAGGAGATTTCTTAATCAAATCAGGTGGAATCGATGAAAAAGTCAAAATGATAGCTGAACAATTTAAAGATTATGTAATCAAGCAAAGAGAACAAGCTTACAAGACTCAACAGTTAGCTAAGTCGGCTCTAACAAAGGCTAATGAAGCAAGCACTACTGCAACCAATGCAAGTAAGAAAGCGGATGATGCGAAGACAAGTGCTGCTGAAGCTATAACTAATTCGAATACAGCTATTAATCAATCAAATGAAGCAAAGATTGCTGCTAATGAAGCAAAGACTGCCGCTAGCGAAGCTAAAACCAGTGCTTCTGATGCGTTAAATAGAGTTGACTCGGCACAGGAAGATATTAAAAAAGCTAAAGAAAATATCAATAATTTACAAAAAGACATTACATCGACAACTAAAACACTTGATGAAATGGCGTCTCAAGCTGAAAAGACAAAAGAAACTTTGGATGGTCTTAGTGGTGACTTACAAGAGACGAAAGAAACTCTTGAAATGAGCTATGCTAAAAAGACTGATCTAAGTGAAACTGAAGCAAGTCTTAAAGCTGAAATTACTAAAAGTGCAACCGAGTTGTCTACAAACATTGAAAAGACATATGCCGGTAAAAGTGATGTGACTGAGATTGAAGGAAGACTTCAAAGTCAAATTACTCAAAATGCTGAAGGTTTAACAAGTCAAGTTAATAAAATAGCTAAACTTGAAAATGATACGACCGATGCTCAAGAAAAGATTACTGCTGCTCGTAAAGCTGCTGAAGACGCTCAAACGGCAGCCAATGAAGCTCAACAAAAAGCAAATGATGCTAAAACTGCAGCTAAGAATGCTCAAACTTCAGCTGATTCAGCAAGCGCTAATGCTACTGATGCCCAACAAAAAGCAAACGAAGCAAAAGCTACAGCTGAAAGTGCGAACAACAGATTACAGTCTGCAGAGTCAGATTTGTCTGCTGCTAAAGAAAATTTAAAAAATGTTACTGCTGATGTCAACGCGACAAAAGAACAAGTTCAAGCTGCCCAAAATGCAGTAACTGAAGCCGAAAAGAATGTATCAAAAGCTCTTCAAGATGCTAATGATGCACAAACTGCAGCTAAGAATGCCCAAACAGCTGCCGATAATGCTCAAAGCACCGCAGACGATGCTCAACAGGTTGCTGATGATGCAAAGACAAAAGCTGAAGGTGCATCTACCGCAGCTGAGATTGCAAAGTCAACCGCACAAAAGGCTCAGGAAACGGTTGCGGCCTTGACAAAACGAATTGAAACTGCTGAAACAAACATTAATCAAAATGCAAAAAGTATTTCGTTGACTGCTCAAAAAGTTGATGAAGTTGGTGATCAGTTAAAAAATAATTATTACTCTAAGATTGAAACTGATGCTGCAATCAAAATCGAATCCGACAAAATCGACAGCATTGTACATAGAGTTGATACAATTGACTCTGTATCTAATGAAGCTATTACCAAAGCAACTCAAGCTGCGGATAAGTTTAACTGGTTGGTTAAATCTGGTACATCCGCTACTGATTTCACTTTAACGGATCGTACTGCAACATTAGTCGCTAATCACATTAACCTTAATGGACTAGTTACCTTTAGCGGATTAAATAGCGATATACAATCGAAAATCACTAATGCTTCAACTAATGCCTCAAATGCAATATCTAAGGCAGATTCAGTAAACACCTTACTTTCTTCATGGTGTTCAGCAAATGACAAAACTCTTATTAACGGTGCTAAAATTTATACCAGCTCAATTACTGCTGAAAAAATAAGCGTAAATACTTTAAGCTCGTTATCTGCCAATCTTGGTTCAATTACAGCTGGATCTATCAATATTAATAACAAGTTCATTGTAGACTCGGCTGGTAATCTAAAAGCGACTTCAGCTGAATTAACTGGTAGAATTACAGCTACTAGCGGAACAATTGCTGGTATTAATATTGAATCTGGTCGTCTTTACACAAGTAAAGAATCTATCGTACATCATCAAACAGGAGACCCTGTATCTAGCACCGATGCGAACAGGTGTTATGTGTTGAATACAACAGAGATATATGATACAGGATATTTTAAAGTCAAATCTGATTATACTATACACTCACAAAGCGCCGAGGACGGTAATGACTTATCTGGGTGTATTGGTACGAGTATTATTAGAGGTGGATTCTTAACGATTAAACATGATATTAATAAAGGCGGATATACAAGTATAAAAGGTCATGAAATTATAGCATCTAGCAATAATTATGGAGTCACTACTATTTTTGGCGGATCAATTGGTACCGATACGTTGCTCGTATCAGATAACGGATGGTTTGGCAAACAATATTTTTCAGGTGGTGACTGGGTTGGTTGGTATAATAAGCAAAATGGAACTCGACAAGGATGGATTGGTCATAATAAGACAACGAATTTTTATATAATTAACGAAGCTGGAGGAGAAATCAGACTGAAGGGCGGGCATGCTCGTATCGATGGGTACGTTTTACCGAAACTTCTTCAGACAAATTACACTGATAATAGTTTAGGTCAATTTTGGGATAGCTATGATAATGATAATGCACGATTAAGATTGAATGTGTACAATAAGTACAGAAGTGGATGGGGTTGCGAATACCATTTCATACTGCATTCAAATGGTATGAATTCATTCCGCCCAGGTTCCGATGGATCTGCTAATCTAGGAACATCAAATTGTAGATGGTCGACCGTATATTCAACAAGCGGAAGTGTTTCAACATCCGATATGAAACAAAAAGATGTTATTGATGATTACGATTTCAAAGCGAGAGACTTTATCATGGGGCTTAAACCGATTGCTTATCGATTAAACGCTAAAGGTGCGAGCGGTAAAAGAATTCATATGGGATTTGGAGCTCAACCTGTTTATAAATTAATTAACAATCTTGAACTTGGAGATTTGTCATTAGTAGAAGCATGGAAGATTCGAGAAGATTCTGATATTGAGGAACCTTATTATGGCGAAAAAATAGATGACAAATATTTAAGATGGGGTATGAAGTATGAAGAATTACTTGCTCCATTAGTAGCTTTGGTTCAAGAACAACAAATCAAAATAGAAAAACTAGAAAAGATTATAGGAGGAAACTAGAATGGCTTTAACAGTTAAAGAAACTAAAAATCTCACAATGAGAAAAGAAATTTATGTGGATGATAACTTAATCAAAACATTATCAGCTACTATTGATTCTAATACGAATAATATTTCGTTCAGTACAGATTATATTCAAAGTATGGAACTTTACAAAGCAAATAAAGTTGAGATTCGAAGAATTGAAGCTGAGTTTGAAGATAGTGCATTTGAGCAACAAGAAAAAATGTTAGAAGGTGTCTCAAATGATAATTAAAGATATTTTAGACAGTATGGAAGCTCTTAATAAATTAAATAATGCTCATGGAATGTCTAGTGTTGTGGCTTTTCGTATTGGTAAAAACATCAAAGCTATTGAAGGCGAAGTCAAAGTATTTGATGATGTTCGTACGAAATTATTAGAAGAATCCGCTAATAAAGATGAAAACGGTAAACCAATCATTGATAAAGGCACTAACCAATACGATGTTCCAGCTGATAAATTAGAAGCTTTAGAAAAAGAAATTAAAAAACTTCAAAATGAAGAAGTTAAAGTAGATATTAAAAAGCTATCTCTTGATGATGTTGAAAAAGCTGATTTATCTCCGAGAGAACTTATGTCTATTGAATATATGTTGGAAGAATAGAAAAATATTAATATTAAAATAAATAGAAGGTGAGGATAAATGATTACAATGGATATTTTATTAAATTATTTACACCAACACACTACGATCATTATCGTGGCAGTAGCAATCATTTTTGATACTTTATTAGGTTTCTTCTTATCAGTAAAAGATAAAAAAACATACAGTTCAATTGGAATTGATGGAATGATTAGAAAGGCTAGCATGTTGGCATGTGTAGTCTTTTTAGTTTGTTTAGATTATATTCTGCATATTAATATAATCGGTTGGTTACCAGAACAAATCTTACAAATATTCAAAATAGTTCATATGGATAATATTGGTATTAGCGATGTATTCTCAGTATTATTTGTGGTATTTGAATTATTGAGTATTCTAAAGAATTGGGCTCTTATGGGATTACCTATGTTCAAAGGTGTCAATGAATGGATTGAAAAGTTCTTGGAAACTTTTACTGAAGAATTACCTAAGAAAGATTAAAGTTATTAGAAAGGAGATTTCAGTTATACAATCTCTTTTCTTTTTAACTTTTGTGATATGTATTTATCGCCATCTATCTTAGAATAGAAATTTGAGTATATTTTGGTCTTATATATAATAAGGATAGGTCATATAGTTTGAATCGATAAGTAACAAGTAAGAAACAAACACAAAAAATCCTTATAAAATCAATGTGTTTTGATATAATGAGTATATAGGAAAGAAGGGATATTTATGAAGTATGCATTGATCAATGGAAAGGTTTTAAATGGTCACAAAGATATGGAAGTGGAGACAGGTAAAACCATTTTTATTGAAAATGAAAAAATTGTCGCTATTGAACCTTATCGTAATTTAGATAAATCTTATCAAATTATTGATTTACAAGGAAAATATATTTTACCAGGATTAATCAATATGCATGTTCATCTTGCCGGAAATGGAAAACCACAAAAGAAACAAAAGGATAATGAAAAGACAGTTAAAATGTTGTTGTCTAATCCATTATCACAAAGAATTACGTACAAAGTAGTTTCTAATTTTGCAAAAATTGAATTAATGAGTGGAGTTACAACGATACGTACAGTTGGTGGTATTGCGCATTATGATTCAAAATTAAGAGATGAAATTTTAAAAGGAAAAGTTATTGGTCCAAGAATTGTTGCCAGTAATGAAGGAATCTCGGTTTCTCATGGACATATGGCAGGCTCTGTCGCAATTGCTGCCCATAATAATGAAGAAGCCTTAGCTTTAGTAGATAAAGCGAAAAGTCAAAATGTTGATCTCATTAAACTTATGATTACAGGTGGAGTTTTAGACGCGAAAGAAAAGGGTGTTCCCGGTGAACTAAAAATGCCTCCTGAAATGGTAAAAGCTGTTTGTGATAAGGCACACCAACTTGGTTATAAAGTAGCAGCACATGTTGAATCATCTGAAGGAGTACGTGTAGCTTTAGAAAATGGGGTTGATTCGATTGAACATGGGGCTAAATTGGATGATGAAATGATTGCTTTATTTAAAGAAAAGAAAGCCTTTTTATGTACAACGATTTCACCAGCGCTTCCTTTTGCTTTATTTGATCCAAGTATTTCTAATGCTTCAGAAATAGAAAAATATAATGGTGAATTGGTTTTCAATGGTATTATTGATTGTGCAAAGCAAGCGTTAGAAAATGATATACCCGTTGTTTTAGGAAATGATGTAGGATGTCCATGGGTCAGTCAATATGATTTTTGGCGAGAACTTTATTATTTCCATAAATATATTGGCGTATCTAATTGTTTTGCTTTATATACAGCAACTTCACTTGCTTCTAAATATGTCGGTCTTGAAGATGTTACAGGAACAATTGATATTGGTAAAGAAGCGGATATGATTGTTGTAAGTGAAAATCCTTTAGATGATTTAAAAGCCTTAAGACATGTAGAAAAAGTCTTTACACGAGGTAAATTGATTGATCATCCAAAGGTAAAAATCAATAAAATTGTAGAGACAGAATTAGATAAGTATTTGTAAGGAGTTAACTATGAACAAAAAATTTTTCTTTTTTGACATTGATGGAACATTAGCGGTAGGAACACCAGGAAGACAATATATTCCTAAATCCACAAAAAAAGCAATTCGCGTGTTAAAAGAACAAGGACACTTTGTAGCTATTGCCACAGGAAGAAGTTATGCAATGGCAGTCGATCACATGAGAGACCTTGGCTTTGAAAATATGGTCAGTGATGGTGGAAATGGAATTACCATCAACAATGAACTTATTACAATTAAACCATTAGATTATCAAAAATGTTTAGACTTAATAGATGAATGTAAAGAAAAAGGATTTATTTGGGCTATTTCACCAGATAATAAAACAAGAAGATTAGCTCCGGATCAACGCTTTTATGATTTTACACACGATGTTTATATGAATACCGAAGTTGTAGATGGATTAGATCCTAGAAATTTGATCAAATCTTTAAAGTTTATGTGGCATGTTTTGCGCCAGAGGAACAAAAATTAGAAACGTTAAAAGAATTACCTTGGTGTCGTTTCCACAAAGAATATTTATTTGTAGAACCTGGTGATAAATCGGTAGGTATTAAAATGATGGTTGATCATTTTAAGGGTAATTATAAAGATGTTGTTGTTTTTGGTGATGAAAAAAATGATTTAAGTATGTTTAGAGACGAATGGACAAGTATCGCTATGGGAAATGCAATTGATGAATTAAAAGAAAAAGCAACTTATGTGACGACACCATGTGACCAAGATGGTATTTACAATGCATGTGTTCATTTTGGTTGGATTCAAGAATAATTTCATTTTTTCTAAAAAAGTTGAAAAACTTCAAGACTTTGTCACGCATTTATTTATGTCACTTTTGAAAAGTTAGAAAAAGATATTTAATTTAAATAGAAACTTTGATATGTGGGTGAATAATAAGACTTTTCATACTGTTGGTTATAAATATCATAAACAATATCTTCAATATCCTGCAACTTTTTGTAATGTATCAAAATCTTATGATAAAGGAAATTGCGTAGCAAGATATCATTTTTTACAATGTCCTAGTGCTGAGTTTACGAAGAAATATAAGCTCATGCATATACTTCCACTTTAGGGAATTAATCAACTTTATTGAATCTTGTTGTGCGATGGTTGGTTTATTTGGTGATGATCTTAATGATTATATGGCAAAATGTGGTGCTAAATAACAATCCCAAAATAACGATTTTATCGATGGAAATAATGTTTGACATTGGCATAAATATATAGTATGATGACAAAGCAGTAAATAAATAGCAGCACATAGAGGATTAAAAAATGCGTTAATATCAAATGATTGCAAAGTACCTGGCTGCAATGGGAAATGCTTAATATTAACACTTATTAATTGATCTATGCAATGTTATTGCTTTATGCAAATAAAACAATACGGAGGAAAATTTATGGCACGTTATACAGGACCACAATGGAAAATCTCTCGTCGTTTAGGATTCTCAATCTTAGAAAACGGGAAAGAATTAAACAGAAGAGCTTATGCTCCAGGTCAACATGGACAAAAAAGAAAAAAACAAACTGAATATGGATTACAATTAGCAGAAAAACAAAAAGTAAGACATATGTATGGAGTTAATGAAAAACAATTCCACAACACATTTAATCAAGCAGGTAAAATGGAAGGTATCCATGGTTATAACTTCTTATGCTTATTAGAAAGAAGATTAGACAATGTTGTTTATAGATTAGGTTTTGCTTCTACAAGAAGACAAGCTAGACAATTAGTAAACCATGGTCATTTCTTAGTAAATGGTGTTAAAACTGATATCCCATCATATAGAGTAAATATTGGTGATGTTATCGAAGTAAGAGAAAAATCATTAAATTTAGCAGTTATTAAAGAAGCTTTAGAAAACAAAGTTGTAACTCCAGCTTTCGTTGAAGTTGATACTAATAAATTAACTGGTAAATTAACTCGTTTACCTGAAAGATCTGAATTAAACTCAGAAATCAATGAATCATTAATCGTTGAATATTACAACAGACTTGGTTAATAAGAAAAACAGCTTTTATAGCTGTTTTTTTTGTATATAAAGGAGAATTTATGAATACAAAGATCATTGTTTATAATAAGGAATACATTCACAATTATGATGCTTTAAAACAATTATGTTTGATGATGAATATTGAGATTATTTTAATAAATAACCAGATGACACAAAATAAAATAAAAGATCTTTTGAATAATAAAATAAAGAAATCAAAAAAGAAAAAATTAGAATATTCAGTTATTATCTTTTCAAATGTTCCTTCTTTACAAATGGATCAAATATTGACGTTGTTAAAAGAAAATACAACACTTTGTTTAAAAGCAATTGTTACAGCAACAAATTATAATTGGACATTTGAAAATATTTATTTACATTTATTAGAAGAATATCAAAAAAATAAATAAATCGTATAGAATAGAGGTAGTAATTTTGGTATAATAGATAAAGAATAATAAGGAGGTTTCTATGAACGAAAGTAGAATTTGTATTGCTCTTGACTTTAAGACAAAAAGCGATGTTGAAAACTTCTTAAAACAATTTGAGGGAGAGAGTCTTTATGTAAAAGTAGGGATGGAATTGTTTTATGGAGAAGGTATTGAAATCATTAAAATGATTAAAGAAATGGGACATAAAATCTTTTTAGATTTAAAACTTCATGATATTCCAAATACTGTAAAAAGTGCCATGAGACAACTTGCTAAGTTAGATGTTGATATGGTCAATGTCCATGCTTCAGGCGGTATTGAAATGATGAAAGCTGCTATTGAAGGATTAGAAGAAGGTAAAACAACTGGTAAAAGACCATTATGTATTGCAGTAACATGTTTAACATCTTTAGATCAAGATGTTTTAGATAATCAATTACTTATTCATGAGCCATTAGAAAATGTTGTATTAAAATGGGCTGAAAACGCAAAAACTGCAGGATTAGATGGAGTTGTATGTTCTCCATTAGAATCAAAAATCATTCATGATCATTTAGGAATGGAATTTTTAACTGTTACACCAGGAATCCGTCTTGCAAGTGATAATGTCAATGACCAAAAGCGTGTAACAACACCAGCAATGGCAAAGGAACTTACTTCAAGTTATATTGTTGTTGGTAGAACAATTACAGGAAGTCAAGATCCTATGGCTACTTATAAAAAAGTATATCAAGATTTTCAAGGAGAATAGAAATGAAAAAAATTATTGCTAAAGATTTATTAGATATTAAAGCTGTCTTTTTAAGACCAAATGAACCATTTACTTGGGCAAGTGGTATTAAATCACCAATTTATTGTGATAACCGTTTAACATTATCTTATCCAAAAGTAAGAAAAGATGTTGAACAAGGACTTGCACAACTTGTAAAAGATAATTTCCCAGATGCAGAATGTTTAATGGGAACTGCTACTGCAGGAATTGCTCATGCAGCCCTAGCAGCTGATATTTTAGATTTACCAATGGGTTATGTCCGTGGTGGAGCTAAATCTCATGGACGTAATAATCGTATTGAAGGTGTTGTTAAAGAAGGAATGAAAGTTGTTGTTGTTGAAGATTTAATTTCAACAGGAGGTTCTTCTTTAGAGTGTGTTGAAGCTTTAAGAGAAGCAGGATGTGAAGTTTTAGGATTAGTTGCAATATTTACATATGGTTTAGATAAAGCAATTGTTAATTTTGAAAATGCACATTGCCCATTTGTAACTTTATCAAACTATGATACATTAATTGAAGTAGCAAAAGAACATGATTATATCAAACATGAAGATATGGAAAAATTAAAAGCTTGGAAAGTTGATCCAAGTGATGAATCATGGATGAATAAATAAGAAATCAAGGGGAATGATGGTAAAATAAGCCATTGTTCCTTTTTTTTGTTTTTATTTGCAAAAAATAGTGGTATGATGTAAAAGGAATTATAGGTTTACTTTTTGGAGGTAATTATGTTTAAAAGTATTCGATATGTATTAAAAGAAAACTTTACAAATTTATATCGTATATATTGTATTTCAAAATATGAACTGCTTTCGGATATACGTGATTCAAGATTAGGTGTTTTTTGGAATTTTGCCAATCCAGCAATTCAAATTATGACATATTATTTTGTATTTGGTTTAATCATGAATAGAAAGGCAGTAGGGAAAATTCCTTTTATTCAATGGATGTTATGTGGGATGGTCGTTTGGTTTTTTATTAGTCCATGTATTACTAATGGTGCCAATGCAATTTACGCAAAACGAAATGTCATTACAAAAATGAAATTCCCAGTTTCGGTTTTGCCGGCAACTGTTGTTGGCAAAGAATTATTTAATCATTTTTGTTTGATGGCCATTCTTGTTGCTTTTTTACTTACACAAGGAATTATGCCATCACTTTATTGGTTTGAACTCATTTATTATTTGTTTGCGGCGATTTGTCTTACAATATCGCTTGCAATGATTACATCTGTTTTAAATATGCTTGCTCGTGATACAAGAAAGCTTATTTTAGCGTGTATGCGTCTTTTACTTTATTTAACACCGATCTTGTGGCCTATTTCACGTTTACATAAATATGGGTGGCAAATGACAGTAAGATATATTATGAAAGCTAATCCAATTTATTATATTGTTTGTGGTTATAGAGATTGTTTCTTATATCATCATGGAATCTTATTTTATTGGAAACAAATGCTTTTCTTTTGGGTGTTTGTTATTGTGGTTTTTACAATTGGTAGTATGATGATGTATAAATTTAAACATAAATTTATTGATATGATTTAGGTGGTAATAATGGAAGATTATGCAATTAAATTTGAACATGTTTCAAAAATATATAAATTAAAAAAGAAAAATGATGGAAAATCAAAAAGTTCTGTCACACAAAGATTCTATGCTTTAAATGATATTACATTTACAATTCCTAAAGGGGAAGTTGTAGGAATCTTAGGAACAAATGGTTCTGGTAAATCAACACTTTCTCTTATTTTAGCAGGTATTTCACAAATTGATGAAGGAACAATGGATATCAATGGAGAACAAGCCTTAATTGCCATTAATACAGGACTTGATATGCAACTTACTGGACTTGAAAATATCAATGTTAAAGGGGCTTTATTAGGTCTTTCAAGAAAAAGAATTCAAGAAATAACAGAAGGAGTTATTGAATTTGCGGAAATTGGTGATTTCTTATATCAACCAGTTAAGAAATATTCAAGTGGGATGAAATCAAGACTCGGTTTTTCAATTTCTCTTTATTTAAATCCTGATATCATTATTGTCGATGAAGCTTTATCTGTTGGAGATAAGGGATTTGCTCAAAAATGTTTGGATAAGATGAATGAACTTAAAGATCAAGGAAAAACAATTATTTTCATTTCGCACTCTTTACCACAAGTAAGAGGTTTCTGTCAAAAGGCAATGTGGATTGAAGGTGGACGTTTAAAAGAATACGGCGATGTTGAAGAAGTTTGTGATGAATATGCTGAATATGTTGATTTTTATAATAGTTTAAAGAAAAAAGAAAAGAAAAAATTAAATGACGAAAAATTCGCAAGTCGTATAGTTCAAAATCCAAAAGTTAGTTTTTGGGAAAAAATGCTTGATAAGTTAAAACGATAGGAGATAAACAATGAAAAAGGTAATTACATATGGAACATTTGATTTGTTTCATGTAGGTCATTTAAATATTTTAAAAAGAGCAAAAGCTCTAGGCGATTATTTAATTGTTGCGGTAAGTAGTGATGCTTTTAATGCACAAAAAGGGAAAAAAGCATATCATAGTGATCAAGATCGTATGGAAATTTTAAAAGCAATCAAATATGTCGATGAAGTTATTTTAGAAGAATCATGGGATCAAAAAATTAAAGATGTTCAAGAACATGACGTGGATATTTTTGTTATGGGTGATGATTGGAAAGGTCAATTTGATTTCTTAAAAGATTATTGTGAAGTGGTTTATTTACCTCGTACAGAAGGAATTTCAACAACAAAAATTAAAGAGGATTTAAAAGATAAGCTATAGGAGGGTATTATGAAAGTTAGTATCATTGTGCCATATGAAGGATATTATAATTATTTACAAGACTGTTTAGAAAGTATTCAGGATCAAAAAAATGTTGAACTTGAAACATTGCTTGTAGGAAATCAAGAAACTGATGATTTTAAAAAGCTTGTAGAAATGTATAAAGATACAATTTCTCTACAAGTCATCAATTGTCCTATTGAAGAAGGCGTTGCTAAAAAAAGAAATCTAGGTTTAGATAAAGCAACAGGGGATTATATTTATTTTTTAGATAGTGATGATTATATCATGCCAAATACGCTTTCATCCTTACTAGAAAAAGCCTTGAAAGAAGATTTGGATTTAACAGTTGGTAAAAGATGGGTTACATGGTTTAAAAAACAAGTTTTTGAAACCATGGGTCCTGAAAAAAATGAAGAATTAAATTTAAAAGATAAAGATGATGACCGAAATCACAAGTTTTTAGAAAAAGATTATACGGATATTGAAAATCCTAATGAACAAAGAAGAATTGATTTATTGATTCGTGCTAAAAAAGGAATTCGTAATATTACAGTATTAAATATTTTAATTAAAAGAAATGTTATTGAAGAGCATCATTTACGCTTTAACGAAGATTTTATCTATTACAGTGATTTACCTTTTGTTGAAGGTTTAGTGATGTATGGAAATAAGATTGCTTTTGATGAAGAAACACTTTACGCTAAAAGAAAACACAACGATCCAATCAATACTCCAGCTTTATCGCAAATTAAAGATGAAACAAAATTTGATGAATTTATTAATGTTTATAAATATGCTATTTCTTTAGTCGATAAAGAAAGTAGAATACGTTATTATTTAGATTCAAAAATGATTAAATATTATAGTAATTATTTTGCTAAAAAAATAAGACGTTCTAAAAATGATTTTTGGCGTGATGAAAGATTTAACCAAATGGCTTTATTAATGAAAGATGTACGTGATGATTTATTAAAAAATATGTCACGTTATCAACAAAAACTGGTGAAACTTTCAAGAAATCATGACTTGTCTGGAACACAAAAAGTGATTGCTAAACATCTTGCTAAGTCAAAACTTAAAAAGATGTTAAAAAATAAAAATGAAGTTAATAAATATCTTTACAGACATAGATATCTTGAAGAACCAATTGAAGAAAATTGGGTTATGTTTGAAACATTTATGGGAAAAAGCTATGCGGATTCACCAAAATATATTTATGAATATCTTGCTAAAAATTATCCTGGTAAATATAAATTTATTTGGGTATTAAATGATCCTAAAGAAAAGCTTCCTTATGAAGGAATTATTGTTAAAAGATTTACTAAAAAGTATGCTTATTACTTAGCTAAATCAAAGTATTTCGTTTTCAATATTCGTCAACCTTTATGGTTTAGGAAACGAGAAGGACAAGTCTTCTTAGAAACATGGCATGGAACACCGCTTAAACGTCTTGCTTTTGACCAAGAAGAAGTAACAGCCGCTTCACCAACTTATAAAGCTCAATTCTATCGACAAAAACAAGAATGGGATTATTTAATTGCAGCAAATAAGTTTTCAAGTGATATTTTTAAAAGTTGTTTTATGTATACAAATGGAACAATGCTTGAAATAGGGTATCCAAGAAATGACTTGTTGTATGCACCAAATAAAGATGAAATTGCATTAGAATTGAAAAAGAAATTACACATTCCTTTAGATAAAAAAACAATTCTTTATGCGCCAACATGGCGAGATGATGAATATTATGGTAAAGGGAAATATAAATTTAAATTAAAATTAGACTTAGAAATGATGAAAAAAGAGCTTGGTAACGAGTACGTGATCTTGCTTAGAACACATCATTATATTGCAGATTCATTAGATGTTACAGGTGTTGAAGATTTTGCTATCAATTTATCTAAATATGACGATATTACAGAAATTTATTTAATTTCAGATATTTGTATTACAGATTATTCAAGTGTTTTCTTTGACTTTGCAAACTTAAAACGTCCAATGCTTTTCTATACATATGATATAGATAAATATCGTGATGTTTTAAGAGGGTTCTATATTGATATGGAAAAAGAGCTTCCTGGACCACTAGTTTATTCAACAAAAGAAGTCATTGAACAAATTAAAAACATTGATGAAATGACACAAAAATATGCACAAAGATATGAAGAATTCTATCAAAGATTCTGTTCGATTGATGATGGTCAAGCATCAAAAAGAGCATGCGAAGCAGTTTTTAAATAAGGGGAATTTCCCCTTATTTTTATAAGGAGGTACTATGCTTAGATTCATAAAAAATATTTTAGGAAAGATGATTAAATTTATTTATCGTCTAACGTATAAAATCATACCAACACATAAAAAAACAGTTTTATTTATTGCTTTTCATGGAAGGGGGTATACAGATAATCCAAGAGCCATCTATGAATATATGATTCAACAAGATGAATTTAAAGATTATCGTTTTATCTGGGCAATTAAACATCATAAAAAGAAGAATATTTCCATTGAAAAAGGAAAAATCATAGAATATTTTTCTATTCCTTACTTCTTTTATTTAGCAAGAAGTCAATACTGGATTGTTAATTGTAAATTACCAATGTATGTTTTAAAAAAAGAAAATCAAATTTATTTACAAACTTGGCATGGAACACCTTTAAAGAAACTTGCTTTTGATATTGAAGTTCCAGAAGGAACAACTTTTTATCGAAGTGGGATGAATGAAGAAATGATGCATGAAACATACGCACAAGATGTAAAAAAATATAATTATATGATTTCACCAAGTGCCTTTACAACTGAAGTTTTTCAAAGTGCTTTCCGCATTAACAGAGAGCGTCTTATCGAAACAGGTTATCCACGTAATGATTTTCTAACAAATTATACAAAAGAAGATGTTTTGAAAATTAAAAATAAATATCATATTCCTTTAGATAAAAAAGTATTATTATATGCGCCAACATGGCGAGATAACTCTTATGTAACAAAAGGATATACTTTCAAGTTGGAAGTTGATTTTGGAAAATGGCAAGAAGCATTAGGTGATGAATATGTTGTCGTTTTTAAACCTCATTATTTAATTGTCAATGATTTTGATATAGATCAATACCAAGGGTTTGTCTACTTTATAGAAGCAAATGAAGATATCTCTAATTTATATATTATCTCTGATGCTTTAGTAACAGACTACTCAAGTGTTTTCTTTGATTATGCGATTTTAAAAAGGCCTATTTATTTCTATATGTATGACTTAGTTCATTATCGCGATGAACTTAGAGGTTTTTATTTAGATATTTATCATGATTTACCAGGTGATATTATTGAAGATGAAAATCAATTATTAGTAGAAATAAAAAAAGGTTACGATTTTAAACGTTTAGAAACTTTTAATGAAAAATTTAATAATCATGAAGATGGAAAGGCAACAAAGAGAGTTGTTGATTGTGTGTTTAAGTAGGTGATCAAATGAAATTACAAAAATTGATTTTAAATATTATTCTTGGATTTTTAAATATTTTTGTGAAAATGCTTATAATTAAAGAAAATCAAGTTGCATTTATCTCTTTAGAGTCACGTTATTTAGATTCAGATATGAAGCTTATTTATAATGAACTTGAAAAAAAGAAAGAAGTTGTTTTAAAAAAAGTTGTGATTGAATATGATCAACAAGGAATAAAACAAAACTTTTTATATATGTTAAATTGTATAAAACAATTATTTATTATTAATACCTCACATGTCGTTATTATTCGTGATAATAATTATGTAGTTTCAAACTTTAAAAGAAAAGGGGTTAAAGTTATTCAAGTTTGGCATGCGTGTGGGGCTATTAAGAAATTTGGGAATGCTTTACCGAGAAAGTACCCAATTAAAAATTACGATTATATTATTGCTAATAGTCCTTATTGGAAAAAGCCTTACAGTGAAGCTTTTGCAGTTAAGGAAGAAAGTGTTGTTATTACAGGAATGCCTCGGGTTGATTGTTTGTTTGATCAAAATTATTTGAATCAAGCAAAAGAAAAATTATTAAAAAAATATCCTCAATTAGTTGGAAAAAAAATCATTCTTTATGCACCAACTTTTAGAGGAAATATTTACAAAGGATTTTCAATGCTTCCTTTTGATGGAATAAAACTCATTGAATCCTTTGATGAAAATACGTATTTACTTTATAAAATGCATCCTTTATTAAAAGAAATCAATTTACCGCAACATCCACGTATTTTGGATGTTTGTAAGGAAGATACGCATGAACTCTTTGCTTTATCTGATTCATTGATTTCGGATTACTCATCAATTGTATTTGATTATTCTTTATTAAATAAACCACTTTATTTCTATACGCCAGATTTAAATGAATATTTAAATAATGTGGGATGTTATGTTGATAAAGGAGAATTACCTGTAGATGTATCTTTAACAATGGATGAACTTATTAAAACAATGCAAGTACCTTATAAAGGAAAGCTTGATGTATTCAAAAATAAATTCTTTACTTATCAAGATGGAAAGAATACAAACCGTGTAGTTGATCTTATTTTAGAAATACTTAAAAAACCTCTATATTAGAGGCTTTTTAAGTATTCAGTAACATCATTTAAATCTTTTAAGATTTTAAATGTTTTCTCTTCATATTGTTTTTCTGGATATTTCATATCTGGGATACAAATAACTTTAATGCCGGCATCATAGCTTGCTTGAATACCAGCTTCACTATCTTCTAAGACAATAGCCTCATCAACATTGACACCAAGTTTTTGACAAGATTTTAAGAAAACTTCAGGATTTGGTTTTCCTTTTGTAACTTCATCTCCACAAATAGAATCATCAAAATAATCTGTAATTTGTGCTTGAGATAAGATTGTATCAACACGATCTCTATTACTTGATGTTGCTACAATTGTTTTATAATTGTTTTCTTTTAAATATTCAAGTAGTGATTTAAGACCTGTTTTGATAGGAACTCCTTCTGTTTCAAAACGTTTTGCCATTAAAGCATGAACATCTTTAATCACATCTTCAATTGGAAAATCATTGCCATAAACATCGTAAAATCTTTGGTAAATTCCTTTTAGTGGTTTTCCTAAAAGAGTTTTATAAAATTCTTCATCCATGGTGAGATTCATACCTTTTAAGATTTCTTGATAACATTCAAAAGTAACACGTTCGCTATCAATCATTAAACCATCCATATCAAATATTATTGCTTTTATCATCTATTAACACTCCTTTTTTACTTTTCAAGTATAGCACAAAATAAAATGACAAAAAAGAAAATATCATATTTTGAAAAACGAAACGTAAAATAATTTAGGAGGTTATTTTATGATTAATAGGGGAGATATATATTATGCTGATCTTTCTCCTGTTGTAGGAAGTGAACAAGGAGGAATAAGACCTGTTCTTGTTTTACAAAATAATAAAGGAAATCGCTTTTCAACAACTGTTATTATTGCACCAATTTCGTCAAAACTCACCAAAAATCCTATTCCCACGCATGTCATTATTCGTTGTGATTCTTTAGAAAAGAAATCTGTTATTTTACTTGAACAAATAAGGACGATTGACAAAGTTCGATTTCAAGAAAAATTAGGCAGTTTGAATGATTATTTTATGAAAAAAGTCAATGACGCTATAAAAACGAGTTTAGACTTAAAATAGTTTTCTTTAATCCTATTATTTGGTATAATTCCTAATAAGGATGGTGAGAAAAATGAATATTTATGACATTAAAAGAAAAGCAAATGAATTGCTTGTAAATCATGATAAATTATTTAAAGTTCTTTTATATATTGGAATTATTCAGGCAATCTTTTCAGCAGTGTCTACACTTTTTGATGGAGTAGTTGGGGGAATAGTTTCTTTAATTATTACTATTTTGACGCTTACATTAAGCCATGGGGCAATTGTAGCGTCCTTAAAAACAGTCAATAACATGGAAGAGAGTATTGATGAAAAAGAAGATGCGCTTGTAGGTTTAAAAAAAATTGGACATTTATTTCCAACATATTTTTTATATGATTTTATTATAGGAATCATCTGTTTTGTTGTTGGAATTATTGGCTTTTTAATTATTATGTCTGTTTCTTCTGTTTCAATTGAACAATTTTTACAATTGTTTACAATTACTATAAATGGGATTACAGTTTCACAAGCACAAATAGTTAATACGGCAGATGCATTTTCAAATGTTTTTTCAATTTTAATGCTTGTTATTTGTTTAATTATTTTTATTTCAGTCTATTTTTCATTAAGATTTGGTTTATTTAACTATATTTTACAAAAATATGATATGACAGGAATGGCTGCTTTAAAAGAATCAAGTCGTTTAATGAAAGGAAATAAATGGACATTATTTAAATTAGAATTGTCTTTTTTAGGTTGGATGATTTTATCAGCAATCATTGCAGGTGTTTTTACTATGTTAGTAGAAATAATAATTCCTATATCTTTTTTAGCATCACTTATTGAATCAATCCTTACAGTATTTGTATCGGTTTATTTATATGAAATGAAATTAAATGTGTGTGTTGCTGTTTTCTATGAAGAATTAGATTATGAAGACAAGTACGGAAACATGCAAGCACAAGATGAAGGGATGTAACAATGACAAATCGTCTTGCGGGAAGAATTAATGGAAAACAAAAGGCTATTGGTTTTATTCTTTTGTTTCCAATGTATTTATTTATTGTACCTCGCTTTGTTAATTTTGTTATTTATTTGTTGTTGAAATATACATCAATTACACATGATTTAATAACGTTAGGTATTTATTTAAATCTTGTATGTTCTTTAATAAGTTTTGCTTTTGCAGTTGTCTTATTAAAAGATTTTTTAATTGAAAATATAAAAAAATTTAAAGAAGAACTTTCTACAAATATTTTATATTCAGCAACCATAGGCATTGGAATGATTTATGTAGTTTCTATTATTTCAAATACAATTATTAATTTGATTTTAGGGGGATCATCGAATGATTCTGCTAATCAACTCTTATTTGAATCTTATTTAAATAAAGATTTGATCTTTATGTTTATTCAATCAGTTATATTGGCCCCAGTTTTAGAAGAACTTTTATTTAGAGGGTTAATTTTTAGAAGTTTACGTTCTATTAATAGAAATCTGGCTTTCTTTGCAAGTGCCTTCCTCTTTGGCTTTTTACACATTTATTCTGCTTTATTTGCAGGAGATTTAACACAACTGGTTTATCTACTTTCTTATGGAGGAATGGGATTTGTATTTACTTATACTTATGAAAAAAGAAAAACAATTTGTGTACCAATGCTTATTCATATGATCAATAATTTAGTTGCTGTACTTGTTTTAGTCCTAGCTTAAGCTGGGACTTTTTCGTTTTTTGAAAATAAGAAGTATTTGTTTGAGGAGGTGATTATAATAATATTAGATACAAGGAGGTATTATAAATGGGATTTAAAGAAGGATTTTTTTGGGGAGGAGCAACAGCTGCAAACCAATATGAAGGTGGATGGAATGAAGGTGGACGTGGTCCAGCCTTAACAGACTTTACAACAGGTGGAAGTGTTAAAGAGCCAAGAAAAGTAACTTGGATCGATAAAGATGGAAATGCACATGCAACACCACAAGTTCATTTTGATGATGCTTTACCAGAAGGTGGAGATCATTATGCTTGTTTAGATGGATACTTATATCCAAATCATGAAGGTACTGATTTCTATCATCATTATAAAGAAGATATTAAATTATTTGCGGATATGGGATTCAAGATGTTTAGAATGTCTATTTCTTGGTCAAGAATCTATCCTCGTGGAGATGAAGAAACACCTAATCAAGAAGGTATTGAATTTTATAGAGATGTTTTCAAAGAATTAAGAAAATATAATATTGAACCATTAGTTACAATCCATCACTTTGATACACCAATTTATTTAGTAGAAAAATATGGAGATTGGCAAAATCGTAAATACATTGATTTCTTTGTAAAATACTGTAAAACAGTCTTTACTGAATACAAAGGACTTGTTAAATATTGGCTAACATTTAATGAAATCAATAATACTTTAAATGTTATTAATATGTTTGGTGATGGGACAACTGATGAAGATTACAAAAAACGTTTAACACATTTACATTATCAATTTGTGGCAAGTGCAAAAGCCGTTAAATTAGGGCATGAAATTGATTCTGAAAATAAAATTGGATGTATGCTTGCAGGAGCAATCACATATCCACATACATGTGATCCAAAAGATATATTATTAAATCAACAAACAATGGAAGAAAACTTCTGGTATTGTGGAGATGTCCAATGCTTTGGTGCTTATCCTCCATTTGCAAAAAGAATCTGGAGAGAACGTAATATTACAGATTTAGATATTACAGAAGAAGATTTAAAAGTTTTAAAAGAAGGAACAGTTGATATGTTTACATATAGCTACTATATGACAAACAATGTCACAACACATGAAACAGAAGATACTGTTCAAGGAAACTTTGCAGCAGGTATCCGTAACCCATATTTAACTTATTCTGATTGGGGATGGGCTCTAGATCCTTTAGGATTACAATATTCTCTAGAAATGATTTACGATCGCTATAGAATTCCTTTAATGGTTGTAGAAAATGGATTAGGAGCTTATGATACGGTAAAAGAAGATGGATTAATCCATGATGATTATCGTATCGACTATTATAGACCACACATTAAAGCAATGTCAGCTGCATGTGATAATGGCGTTGATTTAATTGCTTATACAACTTGGGGATGTATTGATTTAGTTTCTGCAGGAACTGGAGAAATGAGAAAACGTTATGGATTCATTTATGTAGATAAACATGATGATGGCACAGGAGATTTATCAAGAAGACCAAAAGATTCATTCTATTGGTATAAAAAAGTCATCGAAAGTAACGGAATGAACTTAGATTAATATTAAAAGAAGATATGTCATTGATATATCTTCTTTTCTTTAAAATTTGTATTATAATAAATTTATAAATGGAGGTATCAAAATGGAATTTACAGAAGTTATTGAAAATAGATATTCATGTAAAGATTATACAGATAAACAAGTAGAAAAAGAAAAATTGACAAAAATTTTAGAAGCAGGACGTTTTGCCCCAACTGCAAAAAACCTTCAAGAACAAAAAATTTACGTTGTTCAATCAAAAGAATACTTAGCTAAAATTGATGCTTGTACACCTTGTCGTTATCATGCGCCAACTGTTCTTGTGGTTACTTATGATAAAAATAATGTATTTACTTATCCAGGAGAAAAAAGAGATTCAGGTGTTGAAGATGCGACAATCGTTGCGACACACCTTTTACTAGCGGCTTATAATGAAGAAATTGATAGTTGCTGGATTAATTTTTTTGATCCACAAAAAATAGCTCAGGAACTCAATTTACCCGAAAATGAAGAAGTTGTTATGATGCTTGATTTAGGTTATGGAAAACAAAGAGAACCACTTCCTAATCATCATTTAAGAAAAGAACTTGATGAAACAGTAAAATATTTATAAAATCTGTGCATTTTACAGACCTTTTCTGTACAATAGTGTAAAGAGGTGAAATTATGAAACTATTATTTAGACAACGTATTTTCTCATGGTTAGATAGTTATGATATTTTTGATGAAAATGGAGAAACTGTTTATACGGTCAAAGGACAACTCAGTTTTGGACATAAACTTTTTATTTATGATCGTTACAATGAACATGTAGGAACGATTAAAGAAGAAATTCTTACTTTTTTACCTCGTTTTTCTTTATATGAAAAAGATCAATACATTGGAAAGATTACGAAAGAATTTACTTTATTTAAACCAAGTTTTATTTTAGATTATAAAGATTGGCAAATAGAAGGGAATTTTTGGGAATGGGATTATCAAATTGTTGACTATTCAGGAAATATTATTGGTTTAATTAATAAAGAAATATTTCATATGAGTGATACATATTCTTTAACGATAGAACATGAAGAAGATGCTTTTTATGTTTTAATGATTGTACTTGCAATAGACGCACAAAAATGTAGCCGAAATAAATGATTGCTAGTCAATCATTTTATTTTATAAAAAAATTAGCACTTATAGGTTGACTGTGCTAAAAGAAAGTAATATACTATCTTTAGCATTTAAATAACAGGAGTGCTAAAGGAGGATATATTATGGCAGAAAAAAAACAATTTAAAGCAGAATCGAAAAGATTATTAGACTTAATGATTAATTCTATATATACACATAAGGAAATCTTTTTAAGAGAGTTGATTTCTAATGCAAGTGATGCAACAGATAAACTTTATTATAAAGCATTAACTGAAAATATTTCAGATATTAATAAAAGTGATCTTACAATTGATTTAGCTTTTGATAAAGAAGGCAGAACACTTACAGTTACAGATCATGGTATTGGAATGAATAAAGAAGAGTTAGAAGAACATTTAGGTACAATCGCTAATAGTGGTTCTTTCAAATTCAAAAATGAAAATGAAAGTGATGATATCGATATTATTGGTCAATTTGGTGTTGGTTTCTATTCAGCATTTATGGTAGCTAAAAAAGTTGAAGTTTCATCAAGAGCTTATGGTAGTGATCAAGGTTACACTTGGGTATCTGAAGCAAGTGATGGTTATGAAATCTTTGAAACAGACAACTTACCAATAGGAACAACAATTAAACTTTATTTAAAAGATAATACAGAAGAAGAAAATTATGATGAATATTTAGATCAATATCATATTGAATCTCTTGTTAAAAAATATTCTGATTATGTACATTATCCAATTAAAATGGATGTTACAACATCTAAGAAAAAAGAAGATAGTGATGAATATGAAGATGTTGTTGAAAATAAAACATTAAATTCGATGATTCCTTTATGGAAAAGAAATAAAAAAGATATTAAAGATGAAGAATATAATGAATTCTATAAAGATAAATTCAATGATTTTTCTGATCCGATGAAAGTTATTCATACATCAGTAGAAGGAAATGTTTCTTATGATGCTTTGTTATTTATTCCAAGTCAGCCACCAATGAATTTTTATTCAAATGATTATGAAAAAGGTTTACAACTTTATAGCCGTGGTGTCTTTATCATGGATAAAGCAAGTGATTTAATTCCAGAACACTTTAGATTTGTCAAAGGGTTAGTTGATTCACAAGATTTATCATTAAATATTTCAAGAGAAATGTTACAACATGATCGTCAATTAAAAGTTATTGCAGATCGTATTGAAAAGAAAATCCAAAGCGAACTAAAAAATATGTTGAAAAAAGATCGTGAAACATATGAAAAATTCTTTAAAAACTTTGGTTTACAATTAAAATTTGGTATTTATCAAAGCTATGGAATGTTAAAAGATAAATTACAAGATTTACTTTTATTCTACTCTGGTAAAGAAGAAAAAATGATTACTTTAAAAGAATATGTTGAAAACATGAAAGAAGAACAAACTGAAATCTATTTTGCTAGTGGTGAAACAAAAGAAAAGATTTCTCATTTACCACAAGTAGAAGCTGTTAGAGATCGTGACTTTGATGTTTTATACATGATGGATAATGTTGATGAATTTATGATTCAAATGATGAGAGATTATGATTCTAAAGCTTTCAAAAATGTTGCTCAAGGTGATTTAAACTTAGACAGTGAAGAAGAAAAGAAAGAATTAGAAAAGATCAATGAAGATAATAAATCATTATTAGAATCATTAAAAGAAGCATTAAAAGATAAAGTTGTGGACGTTAAAGTATCAAACAGATTAAAATCTCATCCAGTATGTTTAGTATCGGATCAAGGTGTATCTTTTGAAATGGAAAAAGTATTAAATGCAATGCCTGATGGTCAAGATGTTAAAGCAGGTAGAATTCTTGAAATTAATCCAAATCACGACATTTTTAAAGCAATTCAAAATGTTTATCAAAATAATGCAGATAAGATCAAGGATTATGCTTCATTATTATTTGATCAAGCCTTATTGATTGAAGGCTTATCTATAGAAGATCCAGTTGCTTTTTCAAATAAAATTTGTGAGTTAATGATTGAATTAAATAAGTAAGGCTATCAATTGATAGCCTTTTCTTTTATAATAAGCAATAGGGGAGTGAAAATTATGGAATTACAAAATGTTTTACAACAAAGAAGAAGTATTCGAAAATATAAACAACAACCTGTAGAAAAAGAAAAAATTGGAGAAATGATACAAGCTGCTGTTTTTGCTGAAAGTTGGAAAAATAGTCAAACGCCACGATATCATGTTATTCAATCAAAAGAAATGTTAGAACAATTTAAGAAAAAATGTTTGCCTGAATTTAATCAAAAAAATGTAGCGGATGCACCTATTTTAATTGTGACAACATTTGTTAAAGACCGTGCTGGTTTTTTAAGAAATGGAAGTCCTGATAATGAATTACAAAATGGATGGGGAATTTATGATTGTGGACTAGCTAACCAAAATTTAATTCTCAAAGCAACAGAACTTGGTTTAGGAACACTTGTTATGGGAATCAGAGATGAAAGAACAATCCGTGAGTTTTTAGAAATACCTGCACAAGAAACAATTGTTTCTGTAATAGGTGTGGGTTATCCAGATATTGAACCAAGTATGCCAAAAAGAAAAACAATAGAAGAAGTGAGTACATTTTATTAATGAAGAAATTACTGTATAAGATTTGTAAACCCCACCACAAATATAAAATCAATCTTGCTGATATTTTATTGCTTATTGAACCTGTAGTTATGAATACGTCTTATTTTATGATTGGAAGAGTTTTCTTGCTTATAGCATTAGTTCTTAACTATTTAGCCCATTATTTTTGTCATGATGATTATAATGCGTTTGAAAGGCATGTACTTATTTCAACAATGGTCATTATTGCCTTACTTCTTATCTATCTTACTATTACAGGAAAATAAAAAAATCCACTTTGAGGTGGATTTTTTTATTTGTAAAATTGAATAATATTTTGATAATAGTTTTTTAAACTAAAATTTGCGGATACAAAATAGAAATGATTTCCATTTTTATAAAGTAAAGTATCATAAGAGGTATCCAGTTTAAAGAGATACGTATTCTTATCTATTTTAATAACAGGTACATCAGCATAGGTATCTAAATAACGCTTGAAAAATGTATTTGTTTTTTCATTGGATTTAAAATGATAATCTTTACTATACATGAGATCACCTTGTTTATTTTTTTCAAAATAAGAAGATGCTTCCACAAGAAAACTCTTTGTTTGTTTATATTGAGGGTATTCTTTTTTGTTTGTTTCTTTATCAAAAACTTCTAGAGTAAGAATATTTTTATTTAACGGCGTGTTCTTTCTTTCGATAATATCTAAAACACAGCCAAATAGAGCTGCAAGACATATTAAGATACTCATAATATAGAAAAGCTTTTTTATGAGCTTACTAAAATTCTTTTGACAGGCAAGAACAATTTTATAAAGAGAACGAACAAGTATTGTCGCAAATAGAAAAAGAGGTAAGTAATGAATTAAAATACTTCCATTTGTAAGAAATTCTTGGATTTGATTTTTTTGTAAAACAAGCTGTGCAACAAAAAAGGCAAAGAAAATCCATAAAACAAAATAAGTAGTGGCACTAATTTTGCGTGTACTTAAATATTCATCAATCGCTTTTTGTCTTTCTTTTGGCAAAGTACGGTTATTTTCAGTTGTAAAAATAATAAATTTTCCCAGTTTTCCATAATAATCAAACATATTTCTTTCATAATCATTAATAAAATCATGTAAAGCTTTTCTTTTAGGGGTTGTTGCTTTTTTTATAAATAAATCGACATGATAATGATAATGTTTATCATTTTTTTTAAAACGACTGATTTTACCTAAAGAGGTAGGATTATAGCCTTGTTTAGATAATTCATTTAAAGTGTTTTCTAATTGTTTATATTCAGTTATATCATAATCTAATAATTTGTACATATATGACTCCTTTGACTGTTACATCATAACAAAAATAGTCATGGATTTCCATGACTATTGATTAAATGCAGAATCAACTTCATAATCTGGTTTGAAGTTTTCTTCTTCTAACATATAAGATTCAGCAATGTTTTGACAATGATCACCAATACGCTCAAGGTTAGATAAGATATCAACGTATGTAGAATTAACAATAACTGATTTTTCTGTTTTGTTTGTAACACGTTGAATATGTCTTTGTTTTGCTTTTTTATTATAATAATCTAAGTTACTTTCACGATCATCAACATAAATAATATCATCTAAATCATGTTTATCAAAAGCAACCATAGCATGATTCAACATTTCAATATCCATATTAATCATCGCAATAATATCATCTTTAGCTTCTGATGAAAAATCATCTTTTTCATCATAAACCGCTTCAAAGAATTGAGTTAAGTTAATACATAAATCACCAACTCGTTCTAGATCTTTAATTGATTTCATATCGGCAAAGTATTCTTTAGAATCATGATCATTTAATTGTTCATGAGAAATAAGTAATAAATATTCAGAAATCTTTTTATCTAATAAGTTGATTGCATTTTCTAATTCTTCGACTGTTTCTTTAGCAGTAGAACTTTTAGAAATAAAGTATTCTCTAACGTTTTCACAAGCTTCAACAGTAATAGATCCCATTTCTAAAATCTTATTTTTAGCAATTGCTAAAGCATGAGAAGGGAACAATTGAACCACATGAGGATCTAATTCTGATAAATCCATTTGTAATTCTTTTGAATGATTTGGAATGATTTTTTTAATAATAACAACAATCTTATTAATAAATGGAAAGAACAAGATGGTTGTTACAATGTTGAAGATACCATGAGCTACTGCAAGTTGTAATTCAGGAGACATGGTACTTACTGAATTAATATATTGAATCAACATTGTAAATGGTGATAAAACAATCATAAATAAAATCGAACCAATAACGTTAAATAAAACGTGGAAGAAAGCGGCTCTTTTAGCTGGAATAGATCCACCAATAGAGGCTAGAACTGCTGTGATCGTCGTTCCAATATTTGATCCAAATAAAAATGGTAAAGCAATATTTAAGCCAATAGCACCAGCACCGTACATTTGTTGAACAATTGCAATCGTTGCAGCTGATGATTGAATAGCACATGTAAGAATTGTTCCACCAAGTAAACCAAGCCAAGGGCTTTTCATTAAAAATTCTGTAATTTGTGTAAATTCTGGAACTTCAGAAATCATTGATAAATTGTTACCCATTAAGTCTAATCCATAGAATAAACAACCAAATCCAAAGATGATTTGTGATAAATATTTTGATTTTTTATTTTTAGAAAACATAGAAACAAAGGCACCAATAATAATAAAATAGACGGCATATTTAGAAATTTTTAAACCAACTAAAACAGAAGTAATAACTGTTCCAATGTTGGCACCCATGATAATTCCAACTGCTTGATTTAAATTCATTAAACCAGAACGAATCAACCCAATTGTAAGGGCTGTTGTTCCAGAACTTGATTGAATTAAACACGTTACCAAGGCCCCAATTAAAATTCCTTTTACAGGACTCGAGGTGTATTTATCAATAATGTCCTTTAATTTATCTCCAGCATAGCTTTTTAAACCATCACCCATATAATCGATACCAAATAAGAATAAACCAAGCCCTGCTAGAATTAAAGGCCAGTTGATATCCGCTAATGTCATAAAATCACACTCCTATACATTCCATTTTAAAGGAATGTTAAATTTGTGTAAAGATTATGTTAAGTTTCTTTACAAAAGCTTAACAATTCTTTTTAAAACAACTTTCAATAAATGAAATCATATATTTATAAAAGGGATAAACAAGGAATGTGGAGACAATATTGAAGAAGCCATGAATAAAAGCAAGTTGTAAGCGAGGTGGGACAGGAACGTAAAAACGAAGTATTAAGAAAAGATGATAAAAAGGAGTCAGGAAAATCATAAAAAAAGCTGTTCCAATAACGTTAAATAGGAAATGAAAAAGAGCAGCTTTTTTTGCGGAAGAATTAGCTTTAAGGGCAGAGAGAAAAGCGGTAATGGTTGTACCGATATTGCAACCAAAAATATACGGAATAGAAACATAAAGGGAAATGGCTTTTAAATGATACATTTGTTGGACAATAGCAATCATGGCACTCGATGACTGAATAAGGGCAGTTGTGATGGTTCCACCAAGCATGGCAAGAATAGGGTGGTTGGTAAAAAGGGTAACCAATTGAATAAATTCAGGAAGTTCGCTAACGGCTTCAAGATGTAAGGACATCAATTCTAGTCCATAGAATAAACAACCAAGCCCAAAAAGAATTTGTGCGAGGCCCTTTATTTTAGGATGATTAGAAAATAATAAACAAAAAGCACCAATAATTAAAAAGAAAGAAGCATATTGAAAAAGATCAAAACCCACAATAAAAGCGGTTATTGTTGTGCCAATATTGGCTCCCATAATAATGCCAATACTTTGCGAAAAGGTCATGAGGTTTGCATTGATTAAACTCACTGTTAAAGCAGTAGTGGCAGAACTTGATTGAATGATACAAGTAATAAAACAGCCAATTAAAATAGCTTTAAAAGTAGAAGAGGTACATTTAGAAAGAAGGTTTTTTAAACGGGTAGGAGAAAGTTCTTGTAAAGAAAGAGATAAGTAGTCAATACCAAATAAAAAAAGTGCAAGACCGATTAAAATAGAAGTCCAAGAAACGTGGTTCATGAAAAAGCCTCCTTTTTCATATTTTAAAAATAATCATTTTTAACTAGAAAAAATAATGTTTCTTTGTAAAAATATATGAAGGAGGTGTTTTAATATGAAAGGAAGATGGGAGAAATTTTTATCTTATTATAAAAACTATAAGGTTTTGTTTTTTAAAGATATGTTTTGTGCGATGATTTCAGCAGCCATTACGCTCGTTTATCCCATGCTAACACGCTATATTACAGGGACGATTTTAAATCAACCAAAGATTGATTATTCTAAGATCTATTTATTAGGACTTTTTATGCTTTGTTTGATTGTTGTTGAATATTTTTGTAATTACTTTATTGGTTATTTAGGACATGTCATGGGTGTTTATATGGAAAGAGATTTACGTAATGAATTATTCAGTCATTATCAAAAACTTTCTTTTCGTTTTTATGATGAACAAAATACAGGACAATTGATGTCACGACTTACTAATGATTTATTTTCTTTAACCGAACTTTATCATCATGGGCCAGAAGATATCGTCATTTCTATTATTAAGTTTATTGGTGCTTTTATTTTACTTTCCTATATTAATGTCAAATTAACTTTGATTTTATTTGCGATTTTACCATTTATGTTTTTATTTGCTTGGTACTATAATAAAAAGATGAAAACAGCGTTTAAAAGAAATAAAGAAAGAATTGGAGATATCAATGAACGCATTGAAGATAATTTGTCAGGAATCCGTGTTGTTAAAAGCTTTGCCAATGAAAATCAAGAGTTAGAGCGTTTTGATGCACAAAATGGACATTATGTAAGTGCTAAGAAAAATAGTTATTATTATATGGGAAGATATAATGCAGGACTTACTTCTTTTACGAGTTTAATTACGGTTTCTGTTATCTTTTTTGGAACTTTATTTATTTCTTATGGAAGTATAGATGTGGCAGATTTGATTGCTTTTTTACTTTATGTCACGAACTTGATAGATCCTGTTAAAAAACTTTTAAACTTTACGGAACAATTTCAAGAAGGTGTCACAGGTTTTGAACGTTTTATGGAAATATTGGAAATTGAACCAGATATTCAAGATACCCCAGATGCACTTGCCTTACAACATATTGAAGGAAATGTCACGTTTGATCATGTTTCATTCCGTTATAATGAACAAACACCTTATGTTTTAAATAATATCAATTTAGATGTAAAACCAGGAGAGTATATTGCTTTTGTTGGTTCATCAGGAGTTGGTAAAACAACGATTTGTTCTTTGATTCCTCGTTTTTATGAAGCAACCAAAGGAAATGTTTTGATTGATGGAATTAATGTTAAAGAAATAAAACAACAATCTTTAAGAGAAAATATTGGCATTGTTCAACAAGATGTTTATTTATTTACTGGAACGATTATGGATAATATTCGTTATGGAAATTTAGAAGCGAGTGATGAAGAAGTCATTGAGGCCGCTAAAAAAGCTAATGCTCATGATTTTATTATGGAATTAGAGGAAGGGTACGATACGGATTGTGGCCAACGGGGTGTTAAATTATCTGGAGGACAGAAACAACGTATTTCGATTGCACGTGTCTTTTTGAAGAATCCACCGATTCTTGTTTTTGATGAAGCAACAAGTGCATTAGACAATGAAAGTGAAAGCATTGTGCAAGAATCTTTAGAAAAACTTGCCAAAGATCGTACAACTTTTGTTATTGCTCATCGGTTACCTACGATTAAAAATGCTAAACATATTTGCGTTCTAACAGAAAATGGGATAGAAGAACAAGGCAGTCATGAAGAGTTAATGAAGTTAAAAGGAAATTATGCAAGATTGTATAATATGCAATTTAAAGGAGAATAGCATGGAAAGAAAATACATATTTTTTGATATTGATGGCACCCTTACAGATGCTAATCCAGGAGGAAAGATTTTAGAAAGTACCTATCGTACACTTGATCAATTAAAAGCCAACGGGCATTTTGTTGCTATTGCCACAGGAAGAGCACAGTATATGGCTATGGATGCAGCTAAGGAAGCACATATTGATTGTTTAGTAACAGATGGTGGAAATGGTATTACTTTGCATAATGAACTTCAATATATTAAACCGATTGATTTTGTTCAAGCTAATCATGTGATTGATCAATGTATTGAACGTCGTTTACCATTTGCGGTTGCTTTAGGAAATGAAGCTGTTTTGTATACGAATCAAAGTGACCAAAAAAATCAAAAACTTCCGGTAAAATTAGTTGTTGATGAAAGTATAGATTTTCACCAAGTAAAGCAAATTTATAAGGTTTTTATTGAATGTAATGAACAAGAAGAAAAGTTATTAGATTTAGGAACTTTAGATTATATGCGTTATTTTAAAGGACAAGTTATTGTGGAACCGGCGGAGAAATATCAAGGTATTTTAGAAATGGTTCATTTATTAAAAGGCGATGAAAAAGATATTGTCGTTTTTGGTGATGGTTTAAATGATATTTCAATGATTCAAAAAGCGCCCTTAGGTATTGCTATGGGTAATGCGATTGATGAAGTTAAAGAAGTTGCTGATTTTGTAACTAAAAGAAATGATGATGATGGTATTGAATATGCTTGTCGTCATTTTGGCTGGATTGATTAAACAAAATAAGCTATACTATTGATGGGTGAGATTATGGAACTAGTTAAAGATTTTTTTATCATTGTTGGTATTTTTGTATGTATGTCTTTAGGTATTTACTTTTTACTTCATAGTGATGATGCTAAAAAGAAAACAAGACAAACAATTCAAGATACAAGAGAGAGTATTCAAGAAATCAATCAACAACTTGATGATGTTTTAGAACAATTACAAGAAATGAATACCCCTTTAGAAAAAGCAATGAAGATTGTGCGTTCTTTCAATGAAAAAGTTTTATCAAAAAAATAATCGAGGAATGTTGACAAAGCTTAAATATTATCTATAATACAGGTATATAAATAAACTCAATGAAAAAGAGAGTAGTTTTATTGGATATGTTAGAGAGCCTATGTTGGTGGAAATTAGGTATTGAAAATAAAATGAAGCGCACTTTGGAGAGGGTTATCTGAATACATAGGATAACAAGCTAACCAGCTTTAACGGTGAGGTGGATATGTTTATCATATCAACAAGAGTGGTACCGCGGAATCTTTCGTCTCTTAGCAATCGCTAGGAGACGTTTTTTATTGAGTAGAAAAGGGGAAAAGATTATGAAAAAAGTATTAAAATTAATGTTAGCACTTGTGATGACTTGTGCTATTGCTGGATGTTCATCAAGCAGCAAAAGTGATGCCGATGTGACAATTACAATCGGTACATCACCTGATTATGCACCTTATGAATCATTAAATAAAAAAGGTGAAATTGTTGGTTTTGACGTTGATATGGCAAAATTATTTGAAGGTTATTTATCTGATATGGAAGGTAAAACTTATTCATTAGAATTTAAACAAATGGATTTTGATAACATCGTTACTCAAATTCAAGGGGATCAAATTGATTTAGGTATTTCTGGTTTTACTTATAGTGAAGATAGAGTTGTTGAATGGTCTGATCCATATTTAGGAACTCAACAAGTTGCTGTTGTACCAAAAGGTTCTTCAATTACTTCAAATGATCAATTAGTTGGTAAAAAATTAGTTGCTCAAACTGGAGCTACTGGTGAACAAGCTGCTAAAGAAGTTGAAAATGCTGAAGTTGTTTCAATGAAAAACGTTCAAGATATTTTCAATGGTTTAGCAAGTAATCAATATGATGCAGCAATCGTTGACTTAGGTGTTGCTAAACAATATGTATCTAGTGGAAACTTTACACAATTAGATGGTTCATTAATGGATGAAAAGAACTATGTTATCGCTAAAAAAGGTAATACAAAAACAATTAAATTAATCAACAAATGTATTAAGAAATTCTTAGCTTCAAAAGATTACGATAAATTATGTAAAAAATATGATTTATCACCATTAGAAAAATAAAAAAATATAGAAAAGGGGTATAGAAATGTTTGTAGCTTTTTCAAAAGTGTTTACTCCTGAAAACTTACTTTACTTTGCTAAGGGTGCAGTAGTATCACTTTTACTTGCTGCTGTATCCCTTTTATTTGGTATTGTTTTTGGGATTTTAGGATCTTCAGCAAAAAGATCTAAATATAAAATTTTTAGAATTATTGGAAATATGTATGTTGAAGTTATTCGTGGAACACCAATGTTACTTCAAATCTTGATTTTATTCTCAGTTATTCCATCTATTTATACAGCATTCACAGGAAATGTTTTAAGAATTAATGTCTTTTTAATTGGGGCTATTGCCATGTCTATAAACAGTGGGGCTTATTCAACTGAACTTATTCGTAGTGGAATCAACGGAGTTGATAAAGGACAATGGGAAGCTTGTGAAACTTTAGGACTTTCTTATAAACAAACAATGAGACTTGTTATTTTACCACAAGCTTTCAAAAGAATTATTCCACCAATGATCAGTGAATTTATTACATTAATTAAAGATTCATCGTTAATTAGTTGTATTGGTGCCGTTGAATTATTAAAATCAGCTCAAGTAGTTGGAGCTCAATATTATGATGTTATGTCACCTTATTGTATTGTTGCAGTTTATTATTTAATTATGACAATTAGTATTTCTTATTTAGGTAGATATGTAGAAAAGAGGTTAGCTGAAAGTGATTAAAGTTGAACATATATCAAAACAATTTAAAAAAGTAAAAGCAGTTGACGATGTTTCTCTTGAAGTTAAAAAAGGAGAAATTGTGTGTTTGATTGGACCTTCTGGTTCAGGTAAGAGTACTGTTTTAAGATGTATTCATGGTTTAGAAGTACCTGAAACAGGATATGTATACCTTAATGGAGAAGCTTTAGATCCAAAGAAATCTAATTATCAAGAATTAAGAAATAAAATGGGATTCGTTTTCCAACATTTTAATTTATTTCCACATATGACAGTCTTAGAAAACTTAACACTTTCACTTACAAAAGTACGTCATATGGATGAAGAAAAAGCAAATGAAATTGCTTGTAACTATCTTACAAGAGTTGGTTTATTAGATAAAAAAGATGAATATCCAAATAAACTTTCAGGAGGGCAAAAACAAAGGGTAGCCATTGCTAGAAGTTTATGTACAAATCCTGAAATCATGCTTTTTGATGAACCAACAAGTGCTTTAGATCCAGAAATGGTTATTGAAGTATTAGAAGTTATGCAACAACTTGCTAAAGAAGGAATGACAATGATTGTTGTTACTCATGAAATGGGCTTTGCAAAAACTGTTGCTGATCGCGTTATTTTCTTAGAAAATGGAAAAATTGTGGAAGAAAACGATGCAAAAGCTTTCTATGAAAATCCTAAAACTGAACGTGCTCAAGATTTCTTAAAGAAGGTTATGCACTAATGAAACTACAACGTTTTGAAGTAGAGTCTTATATGACTTTACATGAAAATAACTGTCGTTATAATTTGGCAGATACATGCGCTAAACCTCTAACTTTAAAAGAATTATTAGCGTTTGAAAAAAAAGATTCATTAGGAGATTTAATGAATCTTTCTTTAGATTATGGTGCAATTGAAGGTTCTCATGCTTTAAAAAAAGGTATTTTGGATTTGTATCAAAGTGGCGATGATGAAGAAATTGCTATCTGTCATGGTGGTGTCAATGCTAATGAACTTGTTTTAATGACATTACTTTCTGCAAATGATCATATTTTATCTTTTTTACCAACATACCAACAACTCTATAGTTTTCCTGAATCTTTAGGAGTAGAAGTTGATTTTATTCATTTAAAAGAAGAAAATGATTGGAAAATCGATTTTGAAGAATTAGAAAAAAATATTAAAGAAAATACAAAAATGATTTGTTTGAATTTACCAAACAATCCTACAGGAACAACTTTAAATCATGAAGAAATGCAACAACTTATTCAAATATGTAAAAAACATGATCTCTATGTTCTTGTTGATGAAATCTATAGAGGACTTTACCAAGAAGAATCTATGAGTGATCTTTACGAAAAAGGAATTGTAACTTCAGGACTTTCTAAAGTTTTATCAACTGCAGGACTTCGTATTGGTTGGATTAAAACAAAAGATAAAGAACTGATTCGTTTAATCAATGAAAGACGTGATTATTCAATTATTAGCAGTGGGCCAATCAATGATTATTTAGGGGCACTTACTTTAAAATACAGTAAAGAAATTTTAACTAGGAATCGTGAAATTTTAGAAGAAAATAAAAATTATTTAAAAAAATGGTTAAAAGGTCATCCACATCTTTCTTGCGTTATACCAGAATATGGAACAGTTTGTTTTCTAAAATATGATTATCAAATAGATTCAAATACTTTTTGTGAAACATTACAAGAAGAAACAGGTGTTTTCTTTGTTCCGGGATGTTGTTTTGACGTGGAAAATCATTTACGTTTTGGACTTGCCAATGCTCCACAACTTGTCAAAGAAGGTTTGGAAGTATTTTCAAATTGGTTAAAAAAATTAGACACTTCAAGATAAAGAAGTGTCTTTTATTATAATTTTAAAACAATATATTGCACTTAATGTTAAAGTGGTAATTAACCCTGTAAATAAGCTAATTAAAATTGCATTAACATAAAGATAATGAGATAAGGTATAGGTTAAAATAATTTCTAAAGTACATTCAATTATAGAAATAATAAACATCACTTTATTTTTATTTTTAGCTTGTAGAATAGTTGAAAGGGGCGTTTGTAAATAAAAGAGCAAAAAAGGAAAAGCCATGTATTTTAATTGTTGATAACCGCTCGTGGTATTGTAAAGAACCATAAGAGATTGTTTTGGAAAAAAATAGAAAATTAAAGTAAAAGGAAGACCAATAAGAAGACAAATAAGTAAGGCATAGAGTAAATGCAAAAAAGCAGTGCTTTTATGATAATAAAGATCATCAGTGGCAATAGGTAAATAAAGACGATAGATAATCGTACAAAAAAATGTGGGTGTGACAAGCAAGGAAACAACATAGCCAGAAAGGATAGCGTATTGATCCTGAATGTAATTTTGAGTTAAACCTAGTTGAGTTAAAACATGGATTAAAAGAATGGGTTCTAAAAAATTCATAAAACAATGGTAAAGTCGTGATCCTGTTAAAGGCAAAGAAATGTTTAAAAGATCTTTCATGATTAAATTTTGCTTGTTGATATTTTTTAAAGGAGCAAAAGAATACTTTTTACGACTTAGAAGAAGTAAATAGATAATGGACATTAATTCACCAAAACTCATTGATAAATAAGCGATTGTTACCAAAAAAGGTAAGGAGGAACTTAAAGGATTCTTTAAAAACAAGTACGTAAATAATAAACGTGAAGTTTCTTCAACGATTTGACTTTTAGCGATAACATAAACATGTCCTTTTGCTAAATAATAGTTTTTAATAATACCACTGATGGCAATTAATGGTATAAAAATTAAAAAGGATAAAATTGGATAAAGAGTATATTCATTTTTAAGTAAAGAATGAGCAATGAAGGGACTTACAATAAAGAGAGTGCCACAAATAACAATGACTGAAAAAAATGATAAAAGTATGGCTGTAATAATAACTTTATAGTTTTTATAATTTGGATGTAATATAAGACGAAAAACAGCAGAAGGAATGCCGACTTGCCCAAGTGTCAAACACAAAGAAAGTGTTGGCATAATGACAAGATAAAGAGACATAGCTTCTAGAGGAAGAAGCCTAGAAAGTAACATTCTGTTTAAAATGCTAAATATTTTAGAAATGGCAGAACTCGCAGAAAGAATAATAAATGAATTGATAAGTTTTCTTTTCATAAAAGACTTCCTTTATGTCGAATTTTCATCTATAATAGATGAAGTGGGAGTTGATTTGTGATGAACGAAAAACTGGATTATAAATTCGGTAAGTATGATTTAAATTTTTTAATTAAATTAAAAGCGCATGATTTTCGTAAGCAAAATATAGATAATATATCAGAAAAACAAATAAGAGATTATTTGTTTAATATTAAATGGAAATCTCAAAAGAGTCTACCAATGTGTGATGTTATTGATGATGTAATGAATTTACAATTTTCTGAGATTTTTGATTATTTAAGTGTACAAGCAGTTAAAGAAGCAAACACACTCGATTTAAAAGCATTTCAAGAATTCATTTCAAAATAGTTGGTAACAACTATTTTTTATTTAAGGAGATTTTATGAACTGGGATATAAAAGAAGTACATAACTATAATGAATATATGCAAAAGTGTTCAATTCATTCTTTACTCGCAAAGATTTTTGCTCAAAGAGAATATAATGAACAAGATGTTCAAGGACATACCTCAAAAAGATTAATATATCATGATTTTTCATTGTTTTTAGATGCAGACTTAGTTTTAGATCGAATTCAAGAAGCTTTGGAAAATGATGAAAAAATATGCATTTACGGAGATTATGATTGCGATGGAATTTTATCGACAACGATTCTTGTTCAAACCTTTTTAGAATTAGGTAAGAAAGTAGGTTATCATATTCCTAATCGTTTTGAAGATGGTTATGGGTTAAATAAAGAAAGAGTCCGACAAATGTATGAAAAAGGGTATACATTATTAATTACGGTGGATAATGGAATTAAAGCGTATGAAGCCATTGATTTAGCTAATGAACTTGGCATTGATGTCATTGTTATTGACCATCATGATTATGACGAACTTCCTGATGCCTGTGCTATCATTCACACAAAAATGTCAGCTGATTATCCATTTAAAGAAATATGTGGAGGTTTCTTAGCATATAAATTGGCGAGCAGTTTACTTGGAAAACATGATAAATATTTATTTTCTTTGGCAGCTATTACGACAATTTCAGATATGATGCCTTTAGTTGATGAAAATAAATCCCTTGTTTCACGTGGTCTTCAATTTATGAATGAAGAAAAATATTTTCAATTAGAATTGTTGATGGGAGAAAATCAAAAATATAATACAACAACTTTAGGATTTAATATTGCTCCTAAAATCAATTCATTTGGAAGATTACCAGAACTTGTTAATCCAAATCATTTAGTTAAATATTTTTTAAAGGATGTTGATCAAAAATTTGCGATTCAAATTTCTCAATATGCTAAAAAAATCAATAGTAAAAGACAATCTCTTACAAATGAACAATACAAAAATATTTTAGAAAATAGCCCAAAAGATGAATTTTTATACAGCTATAATCAAGAAGTTCATGAAGGAATCGTTGGTTTGATTGCTGGTAAGTATACTCATGAATTTCAACAACCAAGTTTTGTGATGACATATGATGAAAAAAATGAAGTCTATCGAGGAAGTGCTAGAAGTGTTGAAAGTATTCCTTTAAATCAAATCTTTGATGATTTAAAAGAGCATTTTGTACAATACGGTGGTCATGCTTTAGCGGGTGGTTTTCAAGTAGCTAAAGATGAAGTTTTAACTTTAAAAGAAGCATTACATACGTATTTAATATCACATGCTTTTTCTGATGAAAAACACTTAGAAGGAATTGAGATTGATTTAAATGAATTGACTTTACCAGCAGTAAGAGAATTAGAATTATTAGAACCCTATGGACAATGTAATGAGGAAATGAAATTTATTTTAAAAGACATTACCAATTTTACCAGTCGTGTTTTATCTGATGGTAAGCATTTACGTTTTGATATTCCTTTAAATAAAGGAAATTTACAAGCATTATATTTTAATTGTTCAAAAGAAATTGAACAATTACAACAAAAAAAGACAATTTCTTTAATTGGAACATTGAAAATCAATAAATATTTAAATACAGAATCAATAAATATGATTATTGAAGATATGAAATAGTTTCATTGATTCTAAAACTTTGATATAATAGAAATAGGAGGCGTACATAAATGGACTTTAAAAAATATATTGCTGACATCAAAGATTTCCCAGAAGAAGGAATTATCTTTAGAGATGTTACACCTTTATTAAAAGACAAAGAAGCTTATAAAGAAACAATTGATACTTTTGCAAAATGGGCTGAAGGATTGGAAGTCAACGTTGATGTTGTTGCTGGTCCAGAAGCCAGAGGTTTCTTATTTGGATGTCCTGTTGCTTATAAAATCAATGCAGGATTTGTCCCTGTAAGAAAGCCAGGAAAATTACCAAGAGAAACTGTTTCAGCAAGTTATGCTTTAGAATATGGAACAAATGAAGTACATATTCACGCGGATAGTATTAAACCAGGTGAAAATGTTATTATCGTGGATGATTTACTTGCTACAGGTGGGACAGTAGAAGCAACAATTCAACTTGTTGAAAAACTTGGTGGTAAAGTTGTAGGAATTGCTTTTTTAATTGAACTTGAAGCTTTAAAAGGAAGAGAAAGATTAAAAGACTACAACGTTTATTCAATGTTAACTTATTAAATAAAAGAGAGGAAACTCTCTTTTATCATATGAGGGGGTTATAATATGAAAGAATTTAAAAAAGCCGGAGATAAAGTCACAATTGAAGATGTTTATGAATCATGTAGACACTATATTACTAATGAAGATGATATGAAACTTATAAAAAAAGCATATGATTATATCATGGTTAAACATGAAGGGCAAAAGCGTAAAAGTGGGGAACCTTATACCATTCATTTGATTTGGGTTGCTTATATTTTATCTACTTTACAAACGGGTCCACTTACAATTACAGCGGGTCTTTTACATGATGTCATGGAAGATTGCGATGTGTCACGCGAAGAAATGGTCCAAGAATTTGGTGAAGAAGTGACAACTCTTGTTGAAGGAGTTACTAAGATTTCTAAGATGCCATTTAAAGATGAAGCGGATGTTTATGCGGAAAATCACCGTAAAATCTATATTGCCATGGCAAAAGATATTCGTGTTATTTTGATTAAATTTGCTGATCGTTTACACAATATGCGTACATTACAATTCATGCCCCCAGAAAAACAAAAACGTATTTCTCGTGAAACATTAGAAGTCTATACACCAATTGCGCATCGTTTAGGGTTAAGTGATATTAAAACAGAATTGGAAGATCTTTCATTATCTTATTTGGATCCCATTGCTTATCATGATATTGCTCGACTTCTTCAAACAAAACAAGATGAACGTAAAGAATCTGTGGCGAAAATGATGGAAGAAGTTGAAAATCTATTAAAAGAAAATCATTATCAATATCGTATTTTAGGTCGAGCAAAATCTATTTATAGTATCTATAAAAAAATGTTTAAAAAACACAAACGTTTTGATGAACTTTATGATCTTTATGCACTTCGTATTATTTTACAAGATAAATTAGATTGTTATAGTGTTTTAGGTTTGATTCATGATCATTATCGACCAATTCCAGGACGTTTTAAAGATTATATTGCTATGCCAAAACCAAATATGTATCAATCACTCCATACTTCTGTTATTGGTGAAGATGGAAATACTTTTGAAATCCAAATTCGTACAGAAGAAATGGATGAACTTGCTGAACTTGGTGTTGCAGCTCATTGGCGTTATAAAGAAGGAAAAGGTTACTCAGCAAAGGATGAACAAAAAGAAATTGGCGAAAAACTTCAATGGTTGAGAGAATTTATTTCTTTATCAGATGATATTAAAGACGGCGATGCCAAAGAATATTATGATTCAATATCTCGTGATATTTTTGAAGCAAATGTTTATGTTTTAACACCACAAGGAAAAATCGTTGAACTTCCTAATGGTTCAACACCGGTCGATTTTGCTTACCGCATTCATACAGAAGTAGGGCACCATACAGTTGGTGCGATTGTTAATAATGTTATGGTACCTATTGATACAAAATTAAATACAGGGGATGTTTGTGAAATCAAAACCAACAAACAATCTGCTGGACCAAGTGAAGATTGGTTAAAATTTGTAAGAACAGCAGGGGCTCGTAATAAAATTCGTACTTTCCTTGCTAAAAAAGAAGCTGAGACAAAGAAAGATACAATTGAAGATGGTAAAAAAATCTTAAAAGATGAAATCAAAAAACGTGGCCTTGATGAAAAGAAATTTTTGGATCCAGAAACTTATAAAACGTATTTAGGGGCTTTCGGGGCAAGAAATTTAGATGATATCCTTTATTTCATTGGAAAGAAAACTCTTTCAGTAGCGACACTTTTAGAAAAAGTAAATCCTAAAAAAGCAGGATTCTTTGATAATTTATCTAAAATCTTACAAAGAAATAATGAACAAAGAGAAAAATTGGAAAAAACAACATCAAATAACGGTGTTGTCGTTAAAGGTGTTTCAGGATTAAAAATTCAATTATCTAAATGCTGTAATCCAATTCCAGGAGATAAAATTACTGGTTATGTTTCACAAGGACAAGGAATCAAAGTCCATCGTGTAGATTGTCCAAATATTAAACAAAAGGAAATTCAAAATCGTTTAATTGATGTTTATTGGGATTTTGCATCACTTTCTAATTTGAAATTTGATGCTGACTTACAAATTGATGGTTTAGATCGTACAAATTTATTAAATGATATTATTACGGTTTTAGGGCAAATGAAAATCAATATTTTGAATATTCATGCCGATGCTTCTGATGATGGAAAAGCCTTGATTAAATTAAAAATAGGAGTAGATGATGCCGAACATTTAAATCGTGCAATTGCTAATTTAGAACGTATTCAAGGAATCTATGAAATTAAAAGAGTTATTCATTAGAATTATAGTTTCAAACTATAATTCTTTTTTTTGAAGAAAAACTATAAAAGACGAAAAAATTTAAGAGTCCGTAATACAATAAACAAGTTGTTGATGGTTTTAAAGAAGAAACAAAGAGAATATTTTCTAAAGGAAATGGTAGAAATTTAAAAAATATTTCTTTTGGTTTATTGATGACATTATTACTAAGATAGTTATTTGCTTTATTTGTTTTAGGGGTGCTTATTTTTGTAGAAACCATTTATTATTTATCAATAATCTATTTATACATAAAAAAAATCTATCGCTTAGATAGATTTTTTTATAATAAATGAATATTATTGTTTTCACATTCATCAATCATTTCTTGTGGCCAAATACTTGCTTGAACTTCACCGATATGAGCACGGTTTAAAAGTAACATACAAAGTCTTGATTGACCAATACCGCCACCGATTGTGTAAGGTAATTCTTTATTGATGATAGCTCGATGATATGGAAGATTTAAACGATCTTCACAGTTTTCTTTTTTGAGTTGTTCTACTAAAGAATCTTCATCCACACGGATACCCATTGATGAGATTTCTAAGGCACATTGTAATGGTTCGTACCAGAATAACAAGTCACCATTTAGTTTCCAATCATCATAGTCTGGTGCACGTCCATCATGTTTTTGCCCGCTTTGTAAAACATTACCGATTTGCATAACAAAGACACACCCGAATTCTTTACAAATTTTATTTTCTCTTTCTTTAGCTGTTAAATCAGGATATTGATTTTCTAATTCTTGTGCAGTAATGAAATGGACACGATCTGGTAAACGATTAACAACATGAGGGTATTTATACCAAACTTCATGTTCCATATGTTTAATGACTTTAAAAATCTTTTTAACATGATTTTTTAATGTTGTAATATTGCGATCTTCTTTTTCGATGACACGTTCCCAATCCCATTGATCAACATAGTAAGAATGTAGGTTATCAACTTCTTCATCTTTTCTAATAGCGTTCATATTTGTATAAAGTCCTTCACGAACACCGAAACCATATTTTTTAAGTGCCATTCTTTTCCATTTAGCAAGAGAATGAACGACTTCGATATCATCATTTTCAAAACAATTAATTTGAAAAGAAACAGGTTTTTCAACACCGTTTAAGTTGTCATTTAAACCACTGCTTTTTTTTACAAAAAGAGGTGCTGAAATTCTTTCTAACATTAAAGCTCTTCCAAATTCTTTTTGAAATGTATCTCTTATGTATTTAATTGCTTCTTGTGTTTGTCTTAAAGATAACACAGGATCATAGTTTTCTGGAATAATGAGATTCATTTTAATTTTCCCCCTTAATAATATGTTCTATTTTATCATTTATCTAGATATATGAAAGATAATAATAAAAAATTATAA